>Ga0074193_1000137_pt1 | contig 136044 bp, 122 predicted proteins | sample EPASupsiteHSE605_FD_64523 | JGI IMG/M metagenome (GOLD analysis project Ga0074193, IMG submission 64523) | Bioremediated contaminated groundwater from EPA Superfund site, New Mexico - Sample HSE6-05 | ecosystem: Environmental > Aquatic > Deep subsurface > Groundwater > Contaminated ... | reverse complement strand
TTCTGCTGCTCCTCTAGTTTGCTTTCCAAACTCTTCATTTCCAACTGCAGGGTTTCTATCTCACTATTAGCTTTAGCTTCCTCCCTCTCCATGTCCTCCATCTCCTGGGTAAGCTTAAAAAGATTATCAAGTACACTTCTCTCCTCATCAGAAATTCCTTTTAACTTATTCTGAACTTCCTCAATAGGCTTTACATCTGCAGAAACCCTATTTTTAACCCCTATAATAGAAAAAGTAACGATAAAAATTAGTATAAAAATTAATCCGGAATGTTTTTGCTTACTCATGTTCCACACCACCTTTTTATGGCAACATACCCCATAAATATCCTACACTTATCCACATTCTACCACCATAGTTATATTATAAGCAACAGAATTTCAGTTATGATATTAATTTTCAAAGTTTTCTTTTACATTACTGAAAATAAGATGAATATCAGTAAATCCTATTTTTACTCAAAAAAAATAGAACAAATTGCTTTGCTCTATTAATTGTTTATCCCTCAAAAGTAATTTTTACTTATATCCATTCTGTTTATCTATTGCTTCATCTTTAATTTCTTCTCTCAAACCTTTAAGAGCCACTTTTCTTCTTTCATTTTTTTCTAACATTGAGTTTTTCATTTTTTCATCATCTGTTTTTGAAATCATTTCTTCTGCAAGTTCAATATTTTGAATAGTATTACTGATATTACACTGAATTTTATCTACGTTATCTCTTCTTTCATCTGGTTTGTCCTTCATAATTATTATCTCCTTTGTGCATAATTTTACTTTTATCCATTAAAAGCCCCATACTTCTAATTTCTAAAAATTAGTATTACCACAGAGCAAAATTTTTATTCCAATTTAAACATATACGACAAAAAAACAGAGCAAGTCATTTTGCTCTGTTTACTAATTTTATTATTAAATATATATTTTGTGCTGTTTTTCAAATGCATCAATTTTATCTTTATGAAGAAGAGTTAAACCTATTTCATCCAGTCCATTCAAAAGCTTGTGTCTAGCGAAATCCTCTACTTCAAAGCTGTATTCAAGCCCTTGATTATCTCTTACTTTCTTTGCTTCTAAATCTACTTCTAATTGGTATCCTTCAATGCTTTCAGCTCTTTTGAAAAGTTCATCTACTTCTTCTACAGTAAGCTTAACAGGAAGTATTCCGTTATTGAAACAGTTGTTATGAAAAATATCTGCAAAGCTTGAAGCGATTATTACTCTAAAACCATAATCAGCTAATGCCCAAGGTGCATGTTCTCTTGAAGATCCGCATCCAAAGTTTGCTCTTGATAATAGTATATTTGTTCCTTTATATTTATCTTGATTTAATATAAAATCTTTAATTGGATTCCCTTGCTCGTCAAATCTAAACTCAAAGAACAAAAACTGGCCAAAGCCGCTTCTTTCTATTCTCTTTAAAAATTGTTTTGGTATAATAGCATCCGTATCTACATTAACTCTGTCAAGAGGTGCTACAATTCCTTTTACCTTAACTAATGGTTCCATTAAATTCACTCCTTACTATTTATCTAAATTTCTTACATCAATAAAATGACCAGCAACAGCTGCTGCTACTGCCATAGCAGGGGATACAAGATGAGTTCTTCCGCCTCTACCTTGACGTCCTTCGAAGTTTCTGTTTGATGTTGAAGCACATCTTTGACCTGGGCTTAAAACGTCTGGGTTCATAGCAAGACACATACTGCAGCCAGATTCTCTCCATTCAAAACCTGCTTCTATAAATATTTTATCTAAGCCTTCAGCTTCAGCCTTTGCCTTAACTCTCTGTGAGCCAGGTACAACAATAGCTGTTACATTAGGATTTACTTTTCTTCCTTTAGCAACTTCAGCGGCTGCTCTCATATCTTCGATTCTTCCGTTTGTACAAGAACCTATGAAAACATAGTCAATTTTAATTTCACTCATTGGAGTTCCAGGTGTCAATCCCATATACTCTAATGCTTTTTCAGCTGCACTGCGTTTGTCTGCATCTTCAAAATCTTCTGGTGAAGGAACAACATCATTTATTGAAGCTCCCATTCCAGGGCTAGTTCCCCAAGTAACCTGTGGTTCTAATGTAGATAAATCAAACTCTACAGTTGCATCATATACTGCATCTGAATCAGAAGGAAGTGTTTTCCATTCCTCTACTGCAGAGTCAAATTCAGCACCCTTAGGAGCATGCTCTCTGCCTTTTAAATATTCAAAAGTAGTTTCGTCAGGAGCAATTAAACCTGCTCTTCCGCCACCTTCAATAGCCATGTTGCATACAGTCATTCTTTCTTCCATAGTAAGGTTTTTAATAGCTTCCCCTGTGAATTCAATAACATAATTAGTTGCAAAATCTGTACCGTACTTTCCAATTAAACCAAGAATCATATCTTTAGCTGTAAGTCCTGGGTTTAATGAGCCCTTGAATTTTACGTTCATTGTCTTTGATTTCTTTTGAGCAAGACATTGAGTAGCAAGTACATGCTCCACTTCACTTGTACCGATACCAAAAGCTAAAGCTCCAAAAGCACCATGAGTTGCAGTATGGCTGTCACCGCAAACTATAGTTTTGCCTGGAAGGCTTAATCCAAGTTCTGGCATAGTTACATGAATAACCCCTTGATCATCACTGTATAAATCGTAAAGAGTTACCCCAAAGTCTTTACAGTTTTTACAGATAGCATCTATTTGTGCTTTTGATATAGGATCAGTAATATTAAATCTGTCCTTTGTAGGAACGTTATGATCTATAGTTGCAAAAGATAAATCTGTTCTTCTTACACTGCGACCTGAAAGTCTTAGTCCTTCAAAAGCTTGAGGAGATGTAACCTCATGAAGTAAATGAGTGTCAATATAAATAATACTTGCCTTACCCTCTTCAGCATGAACTATGTGCTTATCCCAGATTTTTTCATACATTGTTTTCCCTGACATATATTAAATCCCCCTCTTTATATTAAGATATCTACTTATTAACACACTTAAGAATTTTTCTAATGCCCCAATTAGATAATTAAAATCTTTATAATATGTTATTTCATAGTTGAATTATACAGCAAAAAATTATATAATTCAAATGCATATAAATTATAGTTGATATAACGAGGAGTTATGATATGGATAATAATTTAGAACTTTATAAGATTTTTTATACTGTAGCATCCTGTGGGAATATATCCTTAGCTTCACAAAAGCTTTTTATTAGCCAGCCTGCAGTAAGTAAGTCCATAAAGAAGCTAGAAGCTGTACTTGGGATTACCCTTTTTTCACGAAATTCAAGAGGAGTTAAGCTAACAGAAGAGGGAATAGTTTTCTATCAATACATAGAAAGAGCCTTAAATGAAATTAACGTTGGTGAAAAAGTTATAGATAAGCTTAAAAACAAAGAAATAGGTACAATTAAGCTTGGAGTAAGTACCACATTGTGTAAGCACTTCCTTATACCAAAACTAAAGAGATTTATTAAGGAATATCCTCATATTGAAGTAAAGATAATTAATAAAACCCCTTTTGAGACTTTAAAAATATTAGAAAATGGGGAACTGGATCTGGTTATAATTAGTGAACCTCCTGAAAAAGACTTTTATAACTTTATTGAACTATCTGAAATACAGGACATCTTTGTGGCAGAAAAAGATTATTTGCAATCATTAAATATAAAGAATTATAATGATATCTTTTCTTCTGCAACATTAATGCTTATGGAAAGTGGTAACATTTCTAGAGGATATATAGATAAGTATTTTAAGAATAATAATATAGTAATCAAACCTGAAATTGAAGTAAGTAACATGGATTTATTAATAGAATTTGCAAAGATAGGGCTAGGGGTCACTGCAGTAATAAAAAACTTTATTAGAAATGAACTTGAGGAAGGAAAATTAGTTGAAATTCCGATTACCCCACCCATACCTAAAAGAAACATAGGTGTTGTTTATCACAAAAATATACCGTTATCTGTTGCAGCGGAGACTTTTTTGAAGTACCTAGTATAATACAAATGGTGTTTATTGGGCAATATAAAATAATAATAATAATGATTATTTACAGAATAATAAGAAATAGTTTATTTGATAGGAGTATTATATGGTAATTAAAGTAGATATGCTTCAAGCAGTAGGCATCGGAGTTATAATGTTCTTAATAGGTGATTTTATAGTAAAAAGAGTGAAACTATTGCAAAAATATTGTATTCCAGCTCCCATTGTGGGTGGGCTAATTTTTGCTTTAATACATACAATTGGAGTAAAGACCGGAACATTTACTTTCCAGTTTGATCAAACATTAAAAAATTTCTTTATGATTGGATTCTTCTCAACAATTGGATTTACAGCTAGTTTTAAAATTATTAAGCAAGGTGGAATTGCAATTGTTATTATGCTTTTTATTTCAGTAATTATGTTAGTTATACAGAATATATGGGGAATTAGTATTGCTAAAGCTTTTAAGCTAAATCCTCTTATAGGTATGTGTGCTGGTTCTATATCTCTTATGGGTGGAGTTGGGACTGCAGCTGCACTGGGGCCTATTATAGAAGCTAATGGCGCTGCTGGTGGACTTACTATTGCAGTTGCTTCAGCAACCTTCGGACTAGTAATGGGTGGAATAGTATCCGGTCCAATAGCAAAATATCTTATAGACAAAAAAGGACTGATTAAAAAAGCAAAAGAAGCAGAGAAATCTGAAAATGGAAAAGAAAAAGACTTTTCAGAGCCTCATATAGAAAGTGATAATCATGATACCATTAAAACCAATGATTTAAGTAAGGGTTTCATTCTTATTATGCTAGCTATGAGTATAGGTTCTGTAATTTCTATTTTAATCAATAAAACAGGCTTAGTTTTCCCCGCATACGTAGGTGCAATTTTTGCTGCTGCAATAATTCGTAACTTAGCTGATGGAAGAAAAATATCATTACCACAAAAGGAAATCAGTGCAGTAGGAAGCGTGTTTTTAAATATATTCCTTGCCATGACAATTATGTCCTTAGAAATATGGAAGATTGCAGGAATGGCACTGCCTTTAATAATAATATTATTAGGACAGATGATTTTACTTGCCTTATATTCTATAATAGTAGTGTACAATTTTACAGGAAGGAATTATGATAGTGCAGTAATGAGTGCAGGTTTTTATGGCTATGCCATGGGAGCTACCCCTAATGCACTAGCAAGTATGACTGCAGTTGTTGATAAATACAACAGACCATCACCAAAAGCATTCTTTACAATACCAATAGTAGGCGGCTTCGCTATTGATTTGACCATGGGAATAATAGTTATTGGACACATGAATTTAATTTTATCAGGAGTTTTATAGTATCTAATTTTCCGAATAAGGCATCCTACTTAATTATAAATGGAATTAAAAAGAGAACAGTTTAAAATTGCTGTTCTCTTTATCAATATACTTTCTCAATATCTAAAAGGGTACCTTTATAAAAGCTTATTTAAGAGGTTTTGTTTTATTACATATCAAAAACCGTAAGTGTATCTTTTAAAAAAACTAGCATTTCTTCGTATAGTTTAAACATTTCAAGTTCTTTCATTTTCTCTGATTTATTGCTAAAGCTAATTTCGCTCATTCTCTTTCTTAACTTAAAAATTTGGAATGAATAAAGTAGATACATATTTTCCTCGTAAAGCTTTTTTAAATCATAAGTCCAATACTTAAGCACGCATATTCATATACACCGCAGGGAGTGAGCTTGATACTGCGTGCTAATTAAATCATCTTATTGACATAAGAAATGCAACATGATAAAATGATTTCGACACCATTACATTTTATGTAAAATATGGGGGTTGTATACATGTATATTGAAGGTTTTGGATTTAAAAAGTTATTGAAAACATTAGACAATCTTCCGGGCACAATTTTAATAGTGGACAAAAATATGAAAATTACTTATTTTAACAAAATTGTTTGTGAAATATTTAAGACAAGCCCTGACAAGTTGATAGGTTCTACTATGGATATGTTATTAGAACAAGGTATCCTTATTAATTCGCCAACTAAAGAATCATTTTCGACAAAAAAACTTACTATAGATTATGTTAAAGGTGTTATGGATGTTCCTATTCTTACTTACTCCACTCCAATACTCAATGAAAACGGCGATATTGAGTATGTTATTGCATTGAGTATCGATGAGATTTTAGTAGAACATATTTCAAAATTAATGGTTGATGAAAGATACAATTCCGGCTTGCTTTTAGATTATCTATCACAAAATACTGGTATGAATGTTCCGGTTGTAGCAGAAAGTCATACTATGAAAGAGCTGTTATCCTTTGCTAGGAAAGTAAGTGCTACTGACAGTACAGTTTTATTAACAGGTGAAACAGGAACAGGAAAAGAAGTTGTCGCAAAATATATTCATAACAACAGCATGCGTAGTTCTGAAGTATTTATTTCAGTAAACTGTGCAGCAATACCTAACGATCTTATGGAATCAGAATTTTTTGGATATAATTCCGGTGCTTTTACAGGAGCTAATAAAGAAGGAAAAGCAGGATTCTTTGAGTTGGCTGATCATGGTACTTTATTCCTAGATGAAATTGGCGAAATGCCTATTCAGCTTCAGTCTAAATTTTTAAGGATTTTAGAGACTGGTGAAGTAAAACGATTAGGTGCCGAAATAAGCAAAAAAATCGACATAAGATTAATTGCTGCTACAAACCGCGATCTTTACCAGATGTGTCATAACGGAACATTTCGTGAGGATTTATATTATAGATTGAATGTAATTCCTATAAAAATACCTCCTCTAAGAGAAAGACCGGATGATATTCTTCCTCTTGCTAAGTCAATATTGAGCGAATTTAACAAAAAATATAACGTTACAAAGATATTTTCTCACGAAACAATAAAAAGACTCATGACATACAACTGGCCTGGAAATGTTAGGGAATTAAGAAATGTGATCGAAAGACTCATTCTTGTTTCAGATTCAAGTATTCTAGATTTTTCTACTTGCTATCCCTTTAACAATGATAAAGCTAAGGAATCTGATCAAAATAAAAATGCAAATATCATTAACACACTCAAAACTTCAACAGATTCAGCAGATGGTTTATCATTGAGGGAAAAATTAAATGCTTACGAGAAACATATCATTCTGACTACTCTTGATGAGTGTGACGGTAATGTTGCAAAAGCTGCTGAGACGCTTAAAATACATAAATCAGCACTTTATCGAAAAATTGATACTCTAAAAAATAAAAAGTTAAGTTAATTTATTAGATATACCAAACACTCACCCAAAAATGTATGTTGGTTTCTTGAGCTTATGAAGAAAAGTCTGTAAATTAGATTTTAAGATATAGCTTTCTATGATAAAATAAAAAATCATAGAAAGCTATTTTTATTGGGAAGCCTTATTATAGCGCTACCCTATACAAGTTTATGCTTATATATTTTATAAACTAATTTCTTTATTTAAGATTTTTTTTGCTACCATATAAAGTTCTTCATCGAAAGTATCTATATAGACATTTTTAATTTCTGGTATATTTTCTATTATTAGTTTAGCAACAACATCATCTACTGTATAATTAGCAGATGCACAAGAAGCACATTCTCCTAAAAATTTCACATATACTACATTGTCTTCAATTTTAGTAACCTTGATATTTCCATAATGATCCTTTAATATCGGGCGGACATATAAATCAATAATTTCTTCTACTTTTTCTTTCATTCCTATCTCCCATCTTTATGTCTTAAATTTAATTAATTATTATCCTCCAAAACTGTTTTGTCGAACAATGCATGTGTTTTCTTCAACGCTTCTTTTCCTGGTGCTTGAGTAAGTATACTTCCAACTACTACACAAATAATATTTACTAGTAATCCCCATCCACCTTGATGAATTCCTAGAGGATGCGGCCATACAAAGTATGTCAAAGCTACTGTAATACTTCCACAAATTATACCAGCATTTATACCTGTTTTTGAAATTTTTCGTACAAATGTAATACCAATCATAGCAGGTAATAGTTGTATACCAAATGCTGTTGCTAAAGTTCCTATCATTACAAGATAGTCTAAAACTACAAGGCTAAAAACAACTGACACTGCTACAATACCCAAAACCATCATACGTCCAACAAATACCTGTTTTTTTGCACTAGCATTAGGATTTATATATCTAGTGTAAAGATCTCTAGAAAGTATTGTAGATGTATTAGCAAGATATCCTGCTGCAGTAGAATTCATAGCTGCCAATATTCCCAATGAGGTTATTAAGAATGGAACGGCCCCCATATGATTGAACACTAATTCCAATGATAATTGATCAGAACTTGCAAGTTTAGTAATAATACTTCTTCCTCCCATACCTACTAATGCGCTGAAAATGTAGTACATTGCTCCCATTACAATAGTCATAATTATAAATCCTTGGAACTTAAAGACTTTAGGACTCTTAGCAGAGGCTACTAGCATCATATATGGAGGTGATGTATATATACCCATGGTAGTAATTGCAATTGTGGCAATATATGGCCAACTCCATATTTCTCCTAGTTTACCTAATGTAAGATAACCGTCACCAGCTGACTTAATTCCATTACCAAATGCTTGGAAAAAACTTATATCAGGATTAAGTTGCATTATAGCTCCAACCGCAGTTGCTCCTAATAAAATTGATGCGAGTACTAAAAGAGCACCTTGAAGTGTATCAGTTATTGCAGCTGCTTTAAGTCCACCTAAGAACACATATAATACAACTACAATACCTAATACTATTGCTCCTTTGGCTGCGGGAATTTTCCCCCCGCTTAAAACCTCAAAAGTAAGACCAGCTCCTCTAAGCTGTAAAGCCACATATGGAACTGCATATAATGCACCTACTATTACAACTAATACACGAAGCAATTCACTGCTCCAATAACTTCCATACATCTCAGCCATAGTTATATATTCATTCTTTCTAGCAATTGCCCAAATACGAGGAAACAGCATTGCACTCATTACACCCATAAGTGGTATATGGATGAAGTGTACAAGGTATTTGGCTCCATTAGCCCATAGAGAACCTTGGTGACCTAGAATAAACCAAGCACTAAATACAGTTGCCATCATAGCAAAACTTACAACAATTGTACCTAGACCTCCTCCAGCAAGGAAGTAATCTGATGGTTTTTTAACCTTAGTTTTTGATGCATAAACGCCTATAATCAAGCAAGCTATCCAATATAGAGCAGTAGCAATAACCAGTAAAGGAAACTTATCCATTATACTTCCTCCCCTTTATTTAATTTTTGACATTCTATGAATTCTTGAGTTTTTCTTAATTCTTGAGTTTTTATTTCCTCTTCAATATCGCTAACAGAAAACGTTTCCAACTTATAACCTATAATATAATTTAAAATTATCAAAATAATCCAACCTCCAAACGAAAATACATGGAGTAGTGGAAAAGCACCAACCATTATTGGCTTATTGAATAATTCTAATCCAGGTCCAACCCATAATAACATGAATACTAATAGAAACCAAAATACCCATTTCTCTCCTTTTTTAACACCCGTTAACATAATATCCCTCCTTTTTAATGATTAGGTAATAATGTAAATCCACGTTTATTAATCACAAGTTATTAAATAATTGCTCTCCAAAAACATTTTTCGCTCTTAATTCTTCTATTTTCTCATCAGGCATATTGAGTACATTTTTTAGTACCTCTTCAGTATTTCCTCCTAGTAATGGTGGCGCAACAGGATTATGCACAGTTGTTTCAGAGAAAATCATTGGTGTGGTTGGAAGTTTTACTTTACCAAATATCGGATCCTCTACCTCTACTAAATTATTTCTCATAAGATATTGTTCATCATTTACTACTTGCTCAATATTAAGTACTGGAGCAGTAGGAACTTTATATGCATCCAAAATATGAAGAAGCTCTTGGAGGTCATCAAATGTTTGCATCCATTCTTCAATAATTCTTACCATTTCTTTTATATTCTTAGCTCTATCACTTACTGTAGCAAATCTCGGATCTTGATCTAATTCTGGACGGCCCATAGCTGATGTTAAAGCAGTCCATTGTTTTGGATTTAAAACAGCTAATATAACATATTTTTGATCTCCAGCTTTATATACACCATATGGTCCCATAGTTGCATGATGTGAGCCACTTCTCATAGGTTTGTCTTCTCCATTAGATATAGTGTAACGAATGATAGCAGTTTCCAAAACAGCAGATAAACAATCTCTCATTGATATATCTATATATTGTCCCTTTCCAGTCTTATTTCTGTAATATAATGCAGCACCTATTGCACCTAAAGCATGTGTAGATGCATTTGTGTCAGCGATAGAAGTCCCTGATCTTTGTGGTGAACGATCAATATCTCCAGTCATCCACATAAGTCCACTGGAAGCTTGTGCTATAATGTCATATCCTGGGCGTTTAGATAAAGGTCCTTCTTGTCCAAAAGTTGAAATAGAACACATGATTATATCTGGCTTATACTCTTTTAATGTTTCATAATCAAAACCTAATTTTTTCATGACTCCAGGTGCAAAATTTTCAACAACAAGGTCAGCTTTGCTTACAAATTGGTAAACTATTTCTTTTGCTTCTGGTGTATTTAAATCTAATGTAATAGATTTTTTCCCACGGTTAAGCATCATATAATAACCACTTTGTGTGCCATTTACACCTTTTCTATGAGGTTCAAATGCACGTTCATCGGCACCAGTACCAGGACGCTCAATTTTAATAACCTCTGCACCATTGTCACATAGCATCATTGTAAGATATGGACCAGCTAATACTCTTGTAAAGTCAACTACTTTTAGTCCTTCGTAATTTTTACCTAGAACTTTTTCCATTTACATTTTCCTTCCTTCCCCTTTAATTTAATAACTTCTCAAATCGCGTAAGAAGAATCTTTATTTACTATGACCTCCTTCTAAAATTGTTATAGATTAGTATTTTCTTATTTTTTCAATTACTTTTCTTACTATATCCTGTTTTTCAACCGGCCAATAATCAACTTCATTTGGCGTAACTATTATTGTACGTCCATGAAACTTAGGACGGCTTGCACATCCTACTTGACAAGCATTCAATATTAATAAAATATCTACATTTTCATTTAATGCAAAGTAAAAGAACTCTGCGTCTTTCATCTGAAGAAGGAGTTGTTCATACAACTCCTTAGTATCCATCTGGGGTTGGCAATGCCCACAATACTTTATACCTACTTTTAAGGAATTCATATTATCATTACTTACTGCTTTTTACACCAGCAATTTTAAGAGCACACTGCTTTTTGCTTTGCAAATTAGCTAGTTTTGAATACATTACTTTTTGAGCCTGAGGTGATCCTGCTCCATGCATACTTTCAACAAGAGCAACTCCCCCTGTCATTACTTCTAAAAGACGAGCTACACGCATACGATCCTCTGTTGGAACGCCTTCCACGCCTTTATAGTATTTTTCAATATATTTTCCAATTTCCGGACTCCTCAAATCGCTTTCAGATGGCATTGTAGCTAATAGTCCGCCGCCTATATCCTGCGCTAGTCTATCTATTTCATAAATTAATTTAGTAACATTATGTTTCCCTACATTAGCAAGAAGTGGATCTACATAGTAATTACCAGCTGCTGTAGGCTTTCCTTCTGATGAACAAGCAATTGAACAGCAGTACAGAGTCTCTGCATGGTGAATCATTTCGTTAAGTTTATCTTTAATATGAGTAGCCTTTCCATATCCGCTCATATCTGCTAGAACTGCTGCAGCACCAATTACTATATCTGATACGCCACCTTTGCATCCGCCATAGTTTTGACGATGATAACAAGCAAAACGTTCTACCATCATACCTGAATATTGATATTCGCCACACATAAATACTCTTTCCCAAGGTACAAATACATCTTCTAATACGGTCACACATTCGCCGCCAACAACACCAAATCGTGCATTTCCTTGATCAATTTCACCTTCCATTTTACGATCGTCATTTGTTTGACGTCCAAAGATATGAATGATTCCAGGGGCATCTACAGGAACAGCACAACATACAGCATAATCTTTATCTTCTTCACCATAGCCAGAAGTAGGCATGATAAGCATTTCATGTGAATTTACCATACCAGTCATATGGAATTTAGCTCCTCTGATTACAATACCTTTATCATCTTTTTTTACAACATGTACGAAGAGATCAGGATCAGCCTGCTGAGAAGGTCTAAGGCTTCTATCTCCCTTAGGATCTGTCATGGCACCAGCTACCATTAGGTCATTTTCTTGCCAATATTTCAAATAATCAAGAAGTCTTGCATGATAATTTGTTCCAAGTTTTTGGTCCATCTCAAAAGTTACGCTGTAAAGAGAATTTACTGCATCAAATCCAACACATCTCTGATAGCAAGTACCTGTGTTAAGAGAAATCATACGAAGCATTTTTACCTTTTTAACAAGATCACCTACGCTTTGATGTATACTTGTAAAACGGTTGATTTTCTTACCAGTCAAGTGAGATGTAGTGGTCATTAAATCCTCATATTGTGGATCTTGAGCCATTTCATATGTCATAGCCGCTGAATTCACATGTCCTCTTATAAACGGATGATCTATAAGTTCCTTACTATCAAGCAACTGACCTTTTAAATAAACCTTAATATTTCTGCCTCTAAGACTATCACGATACTCTTGTCCTGTTTTCATTCTTTTACCTCCATTATTTGAAAAAATTTGTTTGATATGCAACTGATGCATATTCGCAGATATATTGAGCAGATTTCGTGCCAACTTTAGTTTAGTATAAAAAATTATCTTCAATAACTTTATAGGTGCTTTACATTGCCCTATTTTTAAGTAAAAGAGTAAAGTTAATATTTCAAATGACTTATATTAAAAGACCAAATTGTTTTCTTTTTACATTAAAAATTATACAAAATGTATAATAATTTATATTTTTCCATTCTCCTTTATGCGACTATTCGCAAAAATGCAAAAGAGATTAAAAGGTATATTTAAGCAACAGAAAAGCTGAACGTATAAAAAAACAGAACAAATTACTTTGCTCTGTTTACTGATCTCATTTACATTTTTAGGTGGCTGACACACAGCCCTATTCCAGTGATTGTGAGTATAGCGGACAATCTATAAAGACCTTGAGCTTTCCATAGTATAAATTTCATCCCCTAAAGCTTCTGCTTCTTTAATATCATGAGTTACTAATATAATAGTTCTCTTATCTTCATTGTGAATTTTTAAAAACTCTTGAATTATTTCATTTTTTAATTTGTAATCTAATCCTTTAAAAGGCTCATCCATTAATAAGAGCCTGCTTTTATATGCAAAAGCTCTAGCAATTGCAACTCTTCTTTTCATTCCTCCACTTAATTCATGGGGAAACATGTCCTTATACTCCATTAGTTTAACAAGGCTTAAATATTTATTTGTTGTTTTCTTAGTCTCTTCCTTACTCATTGTGGATTTCAATACAAACGCTACATTCTCAAAAACTGTAAGATTCGGAACAAGCCTATCTTCTTGAAATATGTAAGAAATACTGCTATCCTTTAAAATTACTTCTCCGCTGTATTTTCTTTCAATACCACTAATGATATTTAGCAGAGTAGTTTTCCCACAACCTGAAGGTCCTAAAAGAACAGTAATTTTATTCTTTATAAAATTTATATTCAAATTATTAAAAACCACGTGAGCTCCATAGTCCTTATATAAATTCTTTATCAGTACTTCATAATCATTTTTAACTTCCATAAATATCACCTTAACTCGCTAAGTCTCTTTATCCATTCTTTTTATATAATTTTTAAATACCATTTCAAAAATAAAACTCCATAAAATTACTACAATGGTCCATGCAAAAAGCTCAGATGTTTCTAACATGGATTTAGAATTTAATAAATTCAATCCTATAGAATATTTAGGTGTACTTAAAACTTCAGAGCTAACTGAAACTTTAAATCCTAGACCTAAACACATTAATATACCCGAAACTATATAATGCTTTATACTTGGTAAATAAATATCTTTTATTATATATTTTTTCTTCACTTTATAGATATTAACCATTTGAATTAACTTTATATCTACAGATTTTATACCTTGCAATACATTTGTATATATTATAGGAAAGCATGCCAATATTGTAGTAAATACAGATACATAATAAGACTTAAACCAAACTAGAGCTAGAATTATTATGGACATGACTGGAATAGCTCTAATGCATACAATTAGTGGATTAAATAGTTCTTCTATAAACTTATTGAGTCCTGCAGAAATTCCTACTATTATTCCTATAACTATTGATAAAAAAAGTCCTAGTATGACCCTAATAATACTATTAAAAACACTTTTCCAGAAATAATAATCTCCAATAAGGTTCATCAATACCTTTATAACCTCAAAAGGAGAAGGAAGAAAAAGAGGCTGATTAATAAAAAGGGAGCAAAGCTCCCAAATAAATACCCAGAATATTAATATAGTTATTTTTCTACTTTTCTTTATAATAGAAATTTTCATCTGGAAGCTTTCCTCCAATGGATTTAGGGTCATTATCTTTTAAAACAGTGTAAAATTTATTTAAAGATTCCTTTCCCTCTTGTGCACTAATAAATACTATATTGCATTTTGGAATAGCCATTTCTGCTACTTTGGCATTTGGTACTATTCCATTTTTCTCTATAAGTTTTCCTGCTTCTACTACATTTTTATTTACAAAATCTACAGAGTTTTTGTATTTGGTTAAAAACTCATTCATTTCTGCTCCTCTTTTATCTAAGAAGTCTTTTCTAAATACTAATGCTCCCATTATTAATTGGCTAGTATTTTTTGATGCCTTTTCCCATTCCTTAGTTAAATCAATTGCTATCTTCATATCTTTATCTTTCATTTCAGTTGTTGTTACAAATGGTTCAGGTAAAACAGCAATTGAAGCTTCTTTTGACGCTATTAATGAAGCTACATCACTGTGCTGTGCTTTGAATTCTATTTTAACATCTTTATTTGGGTCTAAGCCATTTTGCTTTAATATATAATTTAAAACAAACTCTGGGGTAGCACCTTTTCCACTTATATAAATCGTTTTACCTTTTAAATCTTGTATATTTTTTATGGTATTGCCATTTTCAACAATGTAAAGAACTCCTAAGGTATTAATTCCAACTAGTTGAACTCCTCCATTAGTTTTATTATATAAAATTGGTGCTAAGTTAGAGGCTATTGCTGCTCCATCTACATCACCATTTACAATTTTTGATACTATTTGATCAGGTGAATCATATAAAGAAATATCATACTTATCTTTATCTTCTTCCATAAGCTTTACTATTCCCATGCCTGTAGGCCCTTTTAACACTGCAATTTTAATCTTTTCTTTTGCAGCTTCATTTGTAGTTTTCTCAGTAGCTGAGTTTTCAGGTTTTTCCACAATTTTTGATTCCTTTGAGCATCCCACAGCAAGCAGTGCAGAAACTGCAAACACTAATGCAATAATCAATGTTCCAAATTTTCTTTTCATAATACCATCTCCATATGTGCAAATTATAGTTTATGTAATTGTATATTATTATATCATTTATAGCTGTTCTTTTGTTTCTTTATAGGAATATATTAGTATATTTATAACAATTATTTTTGTTAAACCTAGCTTTAAATTGGTAAATTGGTTACTTACATGTATTTTGTTTCAAATAAAAATAGACTACTCCCAAGTCTTCAGGAGTAATCTATTCTGTAGGTTTATTACATTATGTAGTTATTTTTAAATATTATTACCTCACCTACATATTAGACAAAATTTGTATAACCTCATTTATATCAGGCAATTGTTTAGGAGCATAAACCTTCACCCATTTAACTTTCCCATTTTCATCTACTATAACATTTGCTCGTTCTGATACACCCTCCGTCTGGTTAAATAAACCGTAGTCTTGTGCAACCTTCCCGTGAGGCCAAAAGTCCGAAGGAAGACTTACGGTATTAATTTGGATTGATGTTGCCCATGCTTTTTTACAGGGTATAGGATCAACACTAAATCCAAGAGGAACGGTATTAAGTTTCTGAAGTGTTTGCCAGTTATTTTCTAGTGCTCTCATCTGATCAGTACAAACCGGTGTCCAAGCAAGGGGATGCCAGGAGAGTAATACTTTTTTCCCTCGATAGTTAGATAAACTTATATTTTGATCATAATTATCTTTTACAGTGAAATCCGGTGCGTCATCGCCTAATTTAATAAGTGCCATTACTATTAGCCTCCTTTCTTGTATACATATATAGAATGCCTTAGTTAGGTAGCTTTTATGCAATCTCCAGGTCTTTAGAATTAATTATTCTTCAATAATTCTCCTTTCTCCGGTGCCTGGCACCATTTTTTTTTATTTTTTTATATTGACAGAGAAATAATTTCCAGATAACATATTAACTATAGTAAATTATTTAACTATAGTTAATAATTTTCCAAGGAGAAGAAGATAATATGAGTCAGAATAAATTTAGCTTAAGAGAACAAAAATTTGGAGATAAACGAATTGAAATTTTGAATGCCTTTATTAAAGAGTTAGAAACAAAGATGATTTATTCTATATCCGTTGACAGTATTTGTGAAATGGTTAAAATTTCGAAAGTTACTTTTTTTAAGTACTTTGAGTCCAAGGAACAAGTTTTGTATTATTTCATACACAAGTGGCAGTATGCTTTAAGCTGCGATATTGAGGCAAAAAGATTTTCAGGAGCATCAGGAATATATCATGTTTTTGAAGCTGTAACTGGTGAAAAATATTCAGTAAATATAATGCTTGCTATTGCACAATATTTCATTAAGCTTAAATCACTGCCACAACCAATGAATATAAACGATTACGAGTACTACTTATTTAGTAGTGAAGCTTATGAACTAAATGCTCCCAAATGGGGCTTATGTGACATACTTATGTACTACTTGCAATCTATAAACTGTAAGAATATAAACTCTACACTTGAAAGCCTATTTTCTGTTTTTTATGGGGTACCAATTGTAGTACATATGATGGGCAATGAGGAAGAACTTTTAGAAAAATACAAGAATGCAGTTAGTGCAATTTTAAGTAATTGTTAGACCATAAGAATGATTAAATAGTTATTAAAAATTAGAAAGGAGTTAATTTGATGAGAGCGCTTTTATTATATGATGAAGCTAGCGAGAATTTTAATGGTGTAAATCTAGCTGAAGAAGTTAAAAATTTCTTGGAAAGCAAAGGATTTACTACTAAAGCAAGAAAAATTATTGGTTCAGAATTTAAACCTTGTATAGGTTGTTTTGGGTGTTGGGTAAAGACTCCTGGATTATGCGTTTTAAAGGGAGATAAAGCTAATGAAATAAATAATGATATGATTAATGCCCAAGTATTAGTAATACTCACCAACATTCAATATGGGAGCTACAGCAAAGATATAAAGAAATATTTAGATCGACAGATTCCTAATATATCCCCGTTCTTTACTATTATCAACGGTGAAACCCATCATCAAAAGCGATATAATAGCTATCCATGTTTTGTTGGTATTGGTTATAGTGCAAATGTTAGTGATACTGAAAAAAAGACTTTTAAAACTCTAGTACAACGTAATAGTATCAACTTTCATGCACCAAAAACTCTCCCATTAGTAATAGGAAATGAAGTAGATATTTCTAAAGGAATAAGTGAGTTATCTAATTTTTTAGTGGAGGTGTCATCATGAGTAAAATTGTAGCCTTAATTGGCAGCCCAAAGCCAAAAAAGAGCTCATCAAGTGCAATCGTTCACCGTATATCAGAGATATTACATAAAGATATAACCCAATATCGTGCTTTAGATATAATTAATGCTCCTAATAGGAATGTTATTGAAAATGAAATACTTCAAGCAGACATTTTGCTCTTTGTTTTTCCCTTATATGTAGACTCATTGCCAGGATCCCTATTAGAAGCAATGGTTGACTTAGAAAAAACTCTACAAAATTCAACTAAAAGCTTGCCAAAAGTATATGCCATTTGCAATTGTGGTTTTTATGATGCAGAACAAACCACTATTGCCTTAGATATAATTCAAAACTACTGCCATAAGACAGGACTAACTTGGGAGTATGGAATTGGCATAGGTTGTGGAGGAATGATTGCAGAAGACCCATCAAAAATAAAGGCTCAGGGGCCTCTTGGAAATATTTTTAAGGTACTATCAGAACTCTGTACAGACATATCACAAGGATTCAATGAGAAAAAAGATAATATCTTTGTGAAGGCAAGTATTCCCCGCTTTCTCTATCACTTTGGTGGTAATATGGGGTGGAATATCATAGCTAAGCATAATAATGTAAAAAAAATGCTTAGAGCTAAACCACATGATATTACAAAAAATTGATGAGAAACAAAAATTAAAAATCTATCAGCTTTAGATTTCTAAAACTGATAGATTAACTTTGTTATTGTCTATTAAGGTAACATCTAGTGGTGCTATAAATGGGATACACTCATTATCCTTAAAATAATTTTTTAAAAGAAAGAACAAATTTCCAACCACATTTTGATGTTCAATTGATGGTGAACCCATCATATATATATGCTTCCCTGTATAAATTCACATCTATCATGTTCTGCTATTTTTAAATATTCCTCAAAAGTATAAACTTCTTTTTCGTGTGCTAACATTATAAAATCACCACCGTCCTATTAATTAAAATATAAAAAAAATTCCATTACTTTTTAAAAAACAGCATCCTCAACCTTATTATAATCTATACTTATCTCCTCTTTCTAGTGGTTTTATGTTACTTATTATTTCCAACCAAAAAGAGATTATGCAAACATTTGTTTGTTTTTACAATAAATAATTCGTTAATTCTCCTTTCTCCGGTGCCTGGCACCTTTATAGTTCTTTAAAATATTGTTTTGTCTCACTTATTATTATTCCACTTAATCCAACTATAGCAATAAGATTTGGTATTGCCATAAGTCCATTTACTATATCTGCAACAATCCAAATTACTTCCAATTTTAAGAAAGCACCTAAAGCAACTAATGTTATATAAATTATTCTATACGGTTTTATTCCTTTAACACCAACCAAATATGTCATACATCTTTCGCCATAATAATTCCATCCTATTATACTTGTAAATGCAAAGAATATAAGTCCAATTGTTACAACCATTTCACCTACAAAAGGCATTGATGATAATCCAGTTCTAAATGCAGCATTAGTCATAGCCGCTCCTTTTAAATCTGAACTCCACACGCCAGTTGATATTAATACAAGGCCAGTCATGGTACAAACTATTATTGTGTCAATGAAAGTTCCTGTCATAGATATTAGTCCTTGGCGCACACAGGATTTTGTCTTAGCTGCTGCAGCTGCAATAGGTGCACTTCCAAGCCCTGACTCATTAGAGAATACCCCTCTTGCTACACCGCTTCTTATGGCAAGCATTACTGTTGCTCCTGCAAAGCCTCCTGCTGCGGCAGTTGTAGTAAATGCTCCTTGTACCACCATTTTCATGGTTTCTGGCAATGCACCTGCATTAGCAATTAATATAGCTATAGATCCAGCGATATAGAATATTGCCATAAAAGGAACTATCTTTTCAGAAACAGCAGAAATACTCTTAATTCCTCCAAGCGTTACCATAGCTGTTAAAATTGCTATTACTATTCCAGTTATCCCTACAGGTATATTGAAACTTATATTTACTGATTCAGTAATAGAATTTACTTATGCAAAGGTCCCAATTCCAAATAAAGCTACTCCAACTCCAAAGATAGCAAACATTTTCGCTAACCATTTGTTCCCAAGTCCTCTTTCTATATAATACATAGGTCCTCCTGCCATTTGACCATTTTCATCAACTACTCTATACTTTATTGCAAGTAAGCCTTCTGCATACTTTGTAGCCATTCCCACGAATGCTGCCATCCACATCCAAAATAATGCTCCCGGTCCTCCCAGCTTAATTGCTGTTGCAACCCCTACTATATTACCTGTTCCTATAGTTGCTGAAAGTGCCGTACACAATGCTCCAAAACTTGATATATCACCTTGCTCATCTAATTCAGCATTTTTTCTAAATGCATGCTTTAGAGCTAAGGGTAATTTTAATACCTGCAATAGGCCAAGTCTAATAGTTAGATATATCCCTGTACCCATTAACAAAATTAATAAGGGCGGTCCCCATACAATAGAATTAATACTGCTTAATACTTCTAATAACTTTGACATAAAATCGTCCCCCTATGATTTTTTATGCAGTTTGCCTTTGTTTTCTCTTTTCTCCGGTGCCTGGCACCTTTGATTTTGGCACCTTTGATTTTAAAACAAAGACACTTGTTCTGCTGCATTAAGTCTTAAAAGACTTTGTGGTTCTTTATCCATAAAGAATGCTTGTTTTATTTCTCTTTCCTTTGAAATAATTTGATTTTCTCCATTACCTGCATATCTTAACTTGCAGCTGTACACTACAGGGAAGTATTTTCTTATAAAGGCTCCTTCTGCATGAGCTGTTAATGCTATTATTTGAAAACCTAATTGTTCAGCTATCATAAATACTGGATCTAAAACATGATCACTTGAAGCTTTTCCAAAAGGATTATCTAAAATTACAGTACGATGTATCTTTCCTCTATTTGAAATAAGGTTCCTTTTTTCTGCTAGATAATTAAGTAGCCCCAAAAATAGTGTCATATTTTTGCTCCACTTTTCTCCTCCAGACCAGGAATTTGAGGTTTCCCAAGTAAAGGAACTTGAGCTTATAGTGCCTTCATTTCTTACCTTCCTGCATCTTATCTTTATCTCCTCATTTTTAAGAACATTTCTTAGCAGTTGTTTTGTTCCAAACCATTTTTCTATTTCTTTTCTTATTAAATTAGTGTTTTCTCTTCCATCTTCACTTTTAAATTTATCTTGTTCAAGTTGATTTAATATCCAATTAATATGCTTTCTAAGTTCACTCTTTCCCTCAGTTTCATTCCACACAGGTATATTAAATATATATACTTCTTTCCAACCCTCTTGAACTTTTATTCTTGTCTTTTTAGGTATTAATTTCATCTCTTCAACTATATTAGTTAAATAACTATGCAGATGCTCTATAAATTGTTCCAGCTCCTTATCATGTTCTCTTATATCTTCCTCTAGTATTCGTACAGTTCTATTAATTCTATCTTGCATATTCTTTTGCCATTTAATTATATCTTCATATCCCTTGTTATAGTCAATACCATTTAAACTCATCTGTCTCATTTTAATATCCTCTATTTTACTATTGCAAAAGTTTCTAAAATCATTTCTATTTCTATTAACATTTTCTTCTGAGGAACTAAGATTATTGCTTAAAGCTTCTACAGACACTATTAAGCTATTCACATATTTCTCTCTCTCATAGGAAAAATTATTTAGTTCTTCTCTCAAAATAGCTACTTCTTTCACAGACTCTTTTAAAAAGTCAAATCTCTCATTTTTCTTTTCCAGCTCATGTAGTGAATTTTGAACCTTTGTCAGCTCACTTTTTAGCTTTTCTGAGGTCTTTAAAAACTCTACTTCTAAAGTTTTAAGACTTTTCTTTTCCTCCACTAACTGCTGATTCACTGTTATTAAAGGTATATTAAAGTCATACAGCTTTTCGTATTTCTTATAAAACTCATCCTTTTTATTATCTATTTTATATCTTAGTTTGTTTAATTCCTGATTATTTGAATCGTATACTGAATTGGCAGACTTAAAGCTTTTCTCCAGTTTTTTCACATGATTTATTAAATCCTTAATTTCTTCTTCATAAAATTCTTCATACTCTATTGTTTTTATGTCATATTTAGCCTCAGCTGATTTTATATTTAAATCTTTTTCAAATTTAACTATATCTTCTTTAGTTTCTTTTATTCTCTCCTCTATTCCTTTTCTGTCTTTCTGAATTTTATTTAACTGATCTCTTAATCCTTCTATTTCTGTTTTTAATATACTTTTAGCTTTATTTCCAAACTCAGGATCAAAACCTTCAACCTGCTTATAATAAAAATCTGCCTCTAATACTTTTATTTCTGTTGAAACAGCTGTTACCTTTTTCCCTTCCTCTTTTACTGCCTCCTCTTTTGCCTTTATTATGTTGTTTATTCTATAGATCTCTTCATCTAGGTTTTTAACTTTATTTAATAGCTCTTGAAGAAAAATATTAAAATTTTCTATACTCTTTTTCTTTTGAATACAATCTTGAGCTGATATGAGTTTTCCAGAAATATTCTCTAAATTTTGTTCTGCTTCCTTTAGTTTTAGACTAAGCTCTCTCTCTTCCTTCTCTAGCTCTTCAACTTTTAATTCCTTATTTCTTATATTACTTGTTATTTCACTATAAAGCTGTGTAAAGTTAAATATACAATTTTTCACTTCCAAATAATATTCATGAGAATATTTATTAAAGAATTCTTTTGTGATATTAAATATATTTTCATAATAGGATATTTCACTTTCTTTATTTTTTCTAAGTTCTGTAACTGTTTCAGCCTTTCCCTCCAGAGATTGCTTCCAGGATATAAAGTAATCTTTAGAAAGATTGTTTTTCCACATATCAGGATATATAGTCTTATGCTTACTCTCTTGACTGGAATTTCCTGAAGCTATTTCCCTAGCTTCTTTTTCTCTTAAAATAACCATAGGAAATACAATCTTGTCACCTAAGTCCTTTAGTTTTTCTAGTAACTTATTTTCTTCTGCTTCATCTACAATAAAGCTATTTACCCAATAAGGATAATCCTTGTATAATGCCTCAATTTCTCTTCCTAGTACTGCAGAAGCTCTTTTTACATACATTGATCCTATCTCTAAGGTAGTTATGCTGCTTTTTAAACTTTCATATATCTTATAAAGAAAGGGATCTGCTGTATAGTAGGAGTTTTCTTTATAATCATCTAAGAATCTGTAAACAGCTCTTTCCTCAAATATTAACTTTTCTTTTTCCATTTTTAAAGCTTCTACCTTAGCTTCTAAACTGGTTAACATGCTGGATTCTTTTAAATATATGTCCTCTTTTTCTGAAAGAATTATCCCTGTAGAAATTAGTTTTACCGTAAGCTCTGTTTTTTCCTTAGAAATTGTATCAAATATAGTATTATAATTATTTAACTCTCCTTGAGAAGCCCTTTCTTTTTCCCTTAATTCTTTTAATTCCCCTCTTAACTCTTCTCTTTTAAGTCTTAACTCTGGAATTTGCTGCTGATAACTAGAAATTCCTTTATTCAAGCTTATTATATTTTCGTTCCATTTTTCCATTTCTCTTTCTAGCACATCTGTTGCTGGGCTGCTGAGTATTCTATTTTTTATTCGTTCAATATCTTTTTCTAAGTTTTCTATAGAAGTTTTTAGCCTTATAAGTTCTGTATTTAAGCTATTTTTCTCTTCAATTTTCCTTTTTAATGCTTCAGCTTCACTTTGTTTTTCTTTTTCGAGAGTTTTTACCTTTTCTTCATGGTTGCTTTTAAGCTTTTCTAAAGCTTCCTTCTCCCCTACAAATATTCCTTTTAAAAGGCTACAGCTTTTACTTAAATTTATTTTTATTTCTTCCACAGTAAAATTTTTATCCAGGTTTTCTAATTCCTTTTCTAAATATTGCAGCTTTTGACTTTTTTCATTTATGTTATGCCTTATCCTAGATATTTGCAGATTTTGAAGTCTCTCGTCAGCTTCTTCATATACATTTTTCTTTTCATTAAGCTCATCCTTATATTGATTACAAAGCTTCTCTAAATCCTTAAACTCCTCTTGCAAAAGGGCTATATCATAGGATAATTCTTTTCTATGTAATTCACTTTTATTTATTTCACATTCACTTATATCCTTCTCTGCCTTTCCAAGCTTATCTTCCAGAGAAGTTTTTTCTTCTTTTATATAATTATTTAAAAACTTAACTCTTCCCTTTTCAGTATTCAATTCTTCACTTAATTTATGATACTTAGAAAATACGTCTACATACTTATTTATTTCTTTATCAATAAGCTTGCTTTCATTTATTCTACCTTTTAGATGCTTATAGTTTTTAAAATGTTCTCTCTGATTTTCAAATATATCTGCAAAATCCTTAGCACCACGTCCTGCCATTGCTTCTTCAATAACTGGTATCAGAAGATTATCAACAAGCTGTCCAGTGGTCTTACAGTTGTCAAAAAAAGCTTCAACTCCACCCTCACCAGCATTTATTCTTGCTATACTTCTCCATTCAGCATGGTATATTTTAAAATTTTCTTCTAGGTGTTTGTGATATTTCTTGTTAGAGTCAAATAACTGAGCATGCATATGATTTTTAACCATATCCAGATAATATTCATGAATTTCCTCTTTACCAGCAGCTCGTTTTGTGCCATTAATATTTTCCTTAACAAAAGGAATATTTTCTATAGAATTTTTGTCATCCTCACTGTACTCATAAGCATATCTATAAAAGTCCACTCCGTTACTTCCCATAAATAAGGTTACTGCAGTTACACCATATCTTCTCGGATTATTACTAAGTACCCATTCAATAGCTATATGAGAGGCATTACCCGTAAGTACAAGAGTGTCCTTTATCTTCCTATCTGCTACTTCAATATTTGGAATTATAGCTTGAAGTGCAGTCTGTATAAATACAGTCTTTCCCCCACCATTTTCTAGTAAAAAGGCTCCATTATACCCTTCATAGTTAAAGATATCATCGTTATATCTTTTAGCTCCACCTTCATATATAACATTTGTAAATCTTATTTTAGATATGGCTGGCATCTAAATCTCTCTCCTTATCCTTCTCTATACTATAGATAAATTCTAATATTCCTCTGTTATAATCCACTTCCATATAATATTTTTGAATTATAACTTTAGCCTTTTCTGTAAGTGTTATTTCATCATTTCCTATTTCCTCTATGAGCTTCTGATCACTTAAAAATTGCTTTACAATAGTTAAAAAACTTTTCCTGCTTATAGTTCTTGCATCCTGGGTTTTTACCTTTTCATTTATATCATCCATAGCTTCCCATTTTTCCATAATGGCAACCCAATTATATTCCTGTTCTTTGCATATACTCTTCAGCTTTTCCGGATCATGACTTTTTAAGGATTCGATTCTCTCATTAATACTACCCAGCCAGCTAGAAATAGATAAAAAATCTCTAGTTGCTTCTCTAGTTTGATAACTATCATAAAATTCTCCAAATAGAACTATTATAGAGAAATACATTAAATATATATCTAGATTATTGGATCTATTAGGTAAATGATTTCGTTTTATGCTTTCATTTGATATGTGAAATGGAGAATCTACAGCAAGAGGTATCATATAAATATACTCTCCAGACTTAAATATAGTGCAATCTACTTCTCTTGCAAATTGTTCTACTAAAGCTCCTATATGATCTTCTGCTAAAAATGCCCTTAAATCTTCCTTATCAGCATAACCATTCTTTGCTAATACAGAGTATATTTTAAATGCTCCAATTACATCATCATTACTATATTCCATAGAAAACTACTCCTCCAATTTTATAATCATATTACTTATAGTAAACTTATCATTTACCTTTATATAAGTGTTACTTTCTATAACTTCTAAAGTCCTATATCTATCTTTTAAAAGCTCTAATCCATGGCTTAAAATATTTTCTTCCTCTATTTCTCCAATATTTATAGGTGATTTTTGGTGAAGAATCATGTAAAAACTATAAAATATTCTGTTATTCAGTATGAACCTGGCTTCATTATCTTTTATGTAATCTACTATTTCCCCTAAAGTAATCTTATTTTTATCCCCTATGACCTGAAGGATTAATTCCATAAGCCTTTTAAAATCCTCTTTTAAATGTAATAATTCTTTCTTTATATTTTCTTCATCTATGTCTAAAAAGTAAGCCTCTTTATCAATATTCTTATCATTACTATTAATTCTTTGAGGAGAAAAAACACTCAAGGGGGACCAGCTGTTGTTCACTTCTAGACTTAAAAATGGGTTTATTATTCTTCTTGATGCCTCAAGGGGTAGTGGTGATGCGGTAAATCTTGCTGCAACCTCTTGATTAAAATTAAAAGACTCTATACCTGCATAATAAAGAGATTCTTGTGCCGATTGCAGTGCTGTTGTTTTTAGAGTTATACTTTCTTTTAAAAGTGTACTATGTTCATAATGAACCTCTCCTAATTCTTTATCTATTTGTATTATAAGCTCATAGGTTTTCCTATCCTTCTCACTCTTAAACTCATAGCTCATCTTTTCCCTAGTTTCTCTTACAAATTCCCTAAGCTCTCTAAACTCTTCACTTTCAATATTTAGTCTAAGATTTATATCCTCAACTGTATTCTTATATCGTTCATAGGTTTCATCTGATATTATATTTCTTTGTATTTCATGCTTAATTTTATATATCCTCTCATAAAGGTTGCTTACACTTAATCTCATCTCATCAATTTGCCTTAGAGCTCCTACAAATTCTCCCTTTTCCAGCTGTTTTCTTAAAACCAGCTGGTTTATTGAAATTTGAAATTCAGAAAAATATTCTTTAGTTGCAAATATTAAATCTAACCCTTGCTCATCTAGCATATAATACTGAGTGTTGCTTTCATTATCCCACATACTGGCTTTTAAAATAGAAAACTGTACAAGTTCGCTTCTTCTTGTATCCCAATTATAAAACGTCTTACTATTTCTCTTTCCACTAGGTGGTCTAAAGACTTCAATAATTGTCCTTGCAAGCTCTTCAAAGCCCTTTTTATTTAGACTCACTTCTCCTTCATTTATAGATTCAAAAAAACTTCCTAGTTCCTTAACTCCATTTTTCTTATTCCTCATAAGCATATTTTCAAAGAAAAATAAAAGAGTAATTAGTCCAAAGCTAAAACAATCCACTAGATTTCCATTATCATCTTTGAATCTTTTATCCTGCAATTTATATAAAGGTTCAAATAGTGAAATTCTTTTTACTCTTTCACCATAATCCTTAGTAATATCCTTTATGCTTAAATCCATTAAAATCCCCCAAATCTATACTTATAAGAATTTAGTATTTCACATAAATCCTCTTTTTTTAATGCTTCTTGTGGATAATATTTCCCATGCTTTAGTACCTGTGAAATCTGTTTTTTATGGCTATCATCAAAATTATCTAAAAAACTGCTTAAAGCTTTCATATTTTTTTGTTGATTTGTTTTTCCCTCTAAAGGTTCCTGTAACAATAAATTTTCATAAAAAATTTCAGCAAGCTTTACGTGATACTTGTCTTTTAAATTATTCCAAATAGCTATGCCCTCAAAATCTAAATCGCCAAAGTAAAAAATTTCGTTTTCACTCTCTTCTATACCTAATTGCTTTTCCATGCTGTTTATATTAGATACTATTTTCCATCCGCATCCATAAGTAATTGAAACAAATACACTTTCTCTTAATAAATCTAAGAGTAAATAAAAAATACTTTTATTCTCTACTATAAGGTGATACTTCTTATTTTTATTAAACAACTTGGGATTAACTGCTATCATTAAAGGTTCAGGATTATAATTTATTCTAAGCTTATCCCACAACCCCATTCTTTCTAAAATAGCTTTTCCTCCCTTTTCATCTATCCATTTTTCATCACCTATTATTTGAAAAGAACGTTCTGGTGAAGTAGCATAATCCCTTGGAATACCATTTTCTTTTATGTAATCATTTATCTTAATGATATAAGGAAAATCTTTATGCCAATATTGTTCATCTTTATTTAGATAGAAGCTTAGATTTATATATCTCTCCATCTTTAATAAATATTTTTTAATTTCTTCCTCAATGCCTCCATGTAAGGCTCCTTTATTTATCCTATATTTGTAGCATAAGGGGATCTTTTTGCCATTATTATTTGATAGATTTATTGGAATTAGTAATCCTTCTTCCACTAAATTCAATATTCCTCTTGCAAAATCCTCGTAGGAAGAGTTCCCTCCAATAACATTTTCTAAATGCTCTAAATTCACCGTTTTTCTTTTTAATCTTTTTATATAGTTAATAATTATATCCATCTCTACTTCTCCTAGTAATTATATAAAAAATAAGCCCTGTTTTTTCCATGGCTTATTAAAAAGTAGCTTTAACATTTGATTGCCTTTCTCTCTTTTCGACCGTGGCAGGCACCTTTAATCCTTTAATCCTTTAATCAAGTACTTTACCTTCTTTATAACAAGCAGCAATATACTGTGGTGACATATAGTAAAAAGCAGCATTGTAATTTTCAATAGAATCAACTATCCAAGAATTATATACTTCTAACAATGTTTTTATAGGATCTTCTCCTCCTATATCCCTTACTAGCCTCATATATATTTTACCTAAATCCCAATAAGAAGGATAGTTATCTTTAGCTTTTGCCACATTATCATAGATTCCTTGTTGTATTCTAAACTCTTCAATATATCTATCTGCAACTTCCTCAATTCTCTCACTATGAAAAACATTTGCATATTTAAATATGTGTCTAAGTTCATCCTCACCTAAAATATTAGCTATTTCAGTTCCTCTGTTTTTTGTTTTTCTTCCTATAAACTCTATAAGTGAACATAAATAAAATAAATCATTACATTCCTTAGATATCATATATTTCATAACTCCTTTCAAACTTTAAGCACTGCAAAGCTCTGGCAGAATGAAAACTTATTTGATGAGTTGGATATTTAAATTTTACAAGTTCCCAAAATGCTGCTTCACTTATAATTCCATCTATGTAATCATTAATATAGTTGTAAATTGTATCGTCAGCCATAGGTCCTTCTACTATTTCATAGTTATGGCTTCCACCCGTTCTACAGTTAACTACAAATTCAAGCCATTCCTCATCCATTTCTTTGAATTGTTTACATCTTAACTCTTTTATATTGCTTAAAGTATATATATTAACGACTTTATCTTTTCTATTTCTCATAGCCCACTTTTCCGCTTGCTCTTTAATCAAAGTACAATAAAAACCCCAGTAGAAATCTTTAGTATATTTGCTAATTCTTATTTCTGGCTCTTCAACTATAGAATTACTTCCATGATATATGGTAATGGAATTGTTTTCTACTGATAATAAGTCTAAATGTACTTGCAACATACTCACAACTTCCTCTCTATTTTTTAAAACTTAATTATATGAATCAAATTATTGAAAATGCTTATCTTTATTATAACCTAATTTTTGTAAAACAGAAACAGCATCCTCAACTTTATTATAATCTATAGCTATCTCCTCTTTCTAGTGGTTTTATATTACTTATTATTGCCAAATAAAAATGGGATATGCAAACATTTGTTTGTATTTTTGACTTTTGATTTTCTATCTTCATTAAAAATAAAAACAGACTACTCTTAGTTATTTTAGAGTAATCTGATGTTTTCTCTTTTCTCCGGTGCCTGGCACCTTTGATTAATTTTCTAGGTTAAAACAAATTGTAACTTTAAATAGATCTCCGTCTACATCCACCTTAAAATTTCCACCGCATACATTTGTAAAGCTTTCAGCTATTGATAGACCTAATCCGCTTCCATCAGTATTTCGTGATTTATCCCCACGGTTAAACCTTTGAAGTATTTCATCAGAAGTAAAGTCCATTTCATATCCTGCTATGTTTTTTATGGTTGCTACAGCGTTTCCATTAACTTCTTCAAGCTCAACAAAAACTCTTGTCCCAATGAGTGAATATTTTAGTGCATTATCGATGACATTCTGAAAGACACGATATAGCTTTTTACCGTCTGCAATAATATTTACAGGTCTATCAGGGAACTTTGTTTTAATTTGAATTTCTGACTTTTCTATTTCATCTGACATATCTGCTAAGGTTTGCTCTATTAATTTTTTTAAATCAAGGCTCTCTAGATCCATAGTAATATTCCCGCTTGTACTTTTAGCAAGATCAAAAAGGTCTGAGACAATTTGCTTAAGTCTATTAGATTTTTCCGCCAAAACCTTTACGTAATCAGTTGCTGTTTCAGAAAGGTTCTCTTCCTTTGATAGTAAATCAATATAGCTTATAATTGAAGTTAGCGGTGTTTTAAGATCATGAGAAACATTTGTAACTAGGGCAATTTTCATTCGTTCTGCCTTCATTTGTTCTTCTAAACTCTCATTAAAGCCTTTGTTAATATCTTCAAAGGTTTTGTTATTGCCTGTGATGTACCAGTAAATAATTGCAATTTCTAAAATTGGAGGGATTATAAACAATGGTGGCACCATTAAAAATACAAATGTTAGAAATACTAAGGCTGCACTTGATGATATAAATACAAGTTGTCTATAAAATAGCGACTTTGTCAATGGATATTTCTCAAATACTCTTCCATCAAATAGGCTTTTGAAAAAGTCATAAACCTTATAGCAAACTGTCAATATCATGCTGTGCTTCAGCATCTTATCTGCCTTTATTTTTCGCACAAGTGATAGCAGTATAACTCCACAGGTTGATGATACAGCGGCGGTGAAAATTTCAATATAAATCATAGAGTAAATCTGAATCCTGCCTAGTTTTGTCCCTGACTTCCTAACATAAGGCATTACATTAAAAAAGCTTTCCAAATAAAACGCTATAAGTAATATTAAAAATGCTAATAATATATCAGAATAAATCCTATCCAGCTTTGATAAATGAATTTCTTTGTCTTGTGGCTCTCTACCAGTTACACATATTAAAAATACTATTAGTACAAGTGCTAGAACAATACTACTTGTCATTATTGTAGCAATTTGAATAGTTTCTGCCCTCATCTCTTGCCATTCCTGCTGCCTTAATTTCATAAAATCATCCTGGAAAGCAATATATAAAGTAATATTATTAAAAGTTTTATTCGCATCAACATAGCTATATAATGATTCTGAGGAATTTGTATTCTTACCAAATGACAATAGCCCCTTCTCATTAATATAGCAAGCATTGCTATACTTCTCAAAAAAGCTTTTATTGATATTTTCAGTGTTTGAGAATGTTTTAGTTCCGTCAGTAACATAATAGTAAAATCCGCTGTTCTGTGGAATCTTATTTCCACTTTTTATTAAGTCAGTTGTTTGATGAAATGCATTTATAACACGATCAGTTACAAAGTCTTCACTATCCTTATATTCCTTAACAAATGAGGATTCAATTTCAAAATCTCGATATATAAACCTCTGCACTTGTGCCACTGATACTGTGATTAGAATTATAACTAAAATAAATGCTGTAATTTTTGTTGCAGTACTTGTGCTAATACTTCTCAATTTTGTATCCAATACCCCACACCACCTTTAAATATTTAGGCTCTTTAGGATTGATTTCAATTTTTTCACGGATACGCCTGATATGGACCATTACAGTATTTTCAACAGAATAGGCGGTCTCATTCCAAACCCGTTCATATATGTTTTCAGCAGAAAAAACAACTCCAGCATTGATCATAAGCAGCTCCAATATTTTAAATTCCTTTGCAGTAAGCTTAACAAGTTCCCCGTCAACTGTAAGCTGTTTTGCATCTGTATCTAGGCATAGTCCTCCAACTACGATTTGAGATGATCGTGCTATATTCCCCATATCACCAAGGTGCATATATCGCCTTAATTGACTTTTCACCCTTGCTAGAAGCTCTTGTGGATTAAATGGCTTTGTTACATAGTCATCAGCTCCCATGGAAAGTCCCAAAATTTTATCGCTGTCTTCAGATTTTGCAGATAGAATGATAATGGGAATATTTTTGCTCTCACGAATTTTTAAAGTAGTAGAAAGACCGTCCAACTTTGGCATCATAACATCAAGCAATATTAACTGAATATTGTTTGAAACTATAGCATCAAGAGCTTCTAAACCATTGTAAGCTCGAACTATTTCATACCCTTCTAAACTAAGAAGTTTATCAATAGCTTTAGCTATTTCCTTATCATCGTCAACCACTAAAATCCTTGCATTGTCCATTTGGTCGTATCCTCCTTTCCCTTAGCCTTTATGTATATTGTAGTGTGCTAAACTTAAAATAAACTGGACTTAATTCTTACAAATTTCTTAACAAATGCCAATCACAGAATTTATATGACTTTAAAAGGAGATGGCTTAAGGTCATCCCCTTTCTTTATCTATGTTCACGCAAAGCATAAACTTTGTGATAGTGCTAGCAATCTTTGCATTTTATTTATCCATATATATAGTTGAATGAAATTAAATTTAAAACATCAGGATTTATTACATAAGCAATGGTAAATATAAACATAGTAATTGATGCTAATAATAATCCTAGTCCTACAATCTTAATTTGATTATGATAGTATTCGTTCGTTGAAATTTTATATTTTGGTATATAAAAAAATTTGCGTTTAATCCAATAACATTCTCTACCAATAATACTTGGCTTATAAATTGATACTATGCCAAATATCATGAATAATATTGCTGTAATTCCTAGAGCTAAAACTGTTACTATATTCAAAGTAATTCTCCTTTCGACCGTGACTGGCACCACCATATTCTTCCCATTTGCAGGTATAATAGTAACCTTTCCTGATAAATCATATTAAAGAATTCTACAAAATTATTTGATTTCCCTTTATATGTGAATAATTTATTTTATAAAATATCTTTGAAGCATTATGGGAATATTATATATAAAACAAAAATTAGGAGGACTTATATATGGAAACAACTATAATGGCTGTAGCTATAGACCCTAGATCTGAACATGCTCCACAGGTTCAAACCGTACTTACCAAACACGGCTGTATAATTAACACCAGATTGGGACTTCATGAAGCAAGTAAAGATCATTGTTCAAACAGAGGATTAATTATTCTCCATATTAATGGTGAAACAGAGCAATTTTCCGATCTTAAAAGAGAGCTTGAAGATGTAGAAGGGGTAAAAGTAAAGCATATGACAATATAAGGCTAGAGCTATACTTAATGAGTATGATAGAGGAGAGGGATATTCCCTCTTTTTGCTCAACTATATAAATATTATAATCTGGATTCACAAAATTAAATACTTGCTCAAATAGTAAATCCTCTAAAATAAATAAAAATAAATAACGTAGGATAACTAAGCATCCTACGTTATTTAAAGTATTTTAGGTATTCTCCGTACCCTTCTTCTTCTAATTTATCCTTTGGTATAAACCTTAAGGCAGCACTGTTTATGCAGTACCTAAGTCCTCCCTTTTCTAAGGGACCATCAGTAAATACATGCCCTAAATGAGAATCGGCCTCTTTGCTTCTAACTTCAATTCTATGCATATTATGACTGAAATCAGCCTTGTCTTTTATTGCCTTTTTCTCTATAGGCTTTGTAAAGCTGGGCCATCCACAGCCTGAATCAAACTTATCATTAGATGTAAAAAGCGGCTCTCCTGATATTATATCTACATATATTCCTTCTTCTTTGTGATTCCAAAACTCATTTTGGAATGGCCTTTCTGTGGCATTTTCTTGAGTTACACTGTATTGAATTTGATTCAACTTCTTTTTTAACTCTTCTTTACTTGGTTTTTGATATTCTTTATTTTTCATAGTTAGCCTCCAAATGGAAATCTCTATATTTTACGTACACATTTATAAAATATGAGCTTAAATTTTCAATTACTATATTAATTTCTTTCAAAATAGCCACTATCTAACTGCCTTTTAAGCTTTATTTTAGAATATTTTTCTTTTATACAAAGCTTTAAGTAAAATTCCTTTTCTTCACTGGATTTTGTTGATGCTAAATTTAATAAATGGTTAGCCCAACTAATTTGTGTCACCAGTGGTGACACAAATTTATTGTCCTCATAAGTCACATAAAACTACTTCATTCTATAAAGCCCACGTCTATTAAACCCTTTAATTTCTGAACAATTTAATGATATTACCTTTGCGAAGGAGTAGAGAGAGGGAGCTTGCTATTAATTTAATTACTTCAAAATAAAATTCATATTAATAAAAAAGAGTGAAATTTCTCCCACTCCTAAAAATACTGCTCTAATTCTTTTATTGAATCCATTTCAAAAATATCTATTGCTATTATATCTAATGTTTCTTGTGGCAAAGTTTTAATTTTATCTTTATATTCCTCTGGTACTTTTTTAAATTTTTTAGTTAATATTTTAATTAAAAGCTCTATTTTTCCTTCTTCTCTTCCTTCTTCTCTCCCTACTTCTCTTCCTTCTTGTATTAAGCTTTTACCTAGCTCTGTCATTCTTAATTCCTCCTTTACTCTTTCTAAATCTTTTCCGTTTAAGAACTTATTTGCAAAAGCATATAGTATTGATTCTACATCATGTTTAGAATCATTGTTTATATTTCTTACTATGTGTATAGCATTAATTATCTTATCTGCAATACTTATATTGCCTCCCATAATAGGAGTAAATGTTAAAGATATTATATCTTGTTTTGTAATCTCTATTCCACTATTTATTTTCTCTACAATATCATTATATACCTTATCTCCATTTTTATCAGCCATATGTACTATATTTACGTTATATTCATTTATTCCCGTTCTTAAAATGTTTTCCGGATTTCTTATATTACCTGAATAAACAACATATGTGAACACATCTTTTGATGTCTGATGGCTTAATAGTGCCTCATAAGCTCTAAACCTTCTCAAATCTACTCTTCCTTTATTAGTTGTTTGAAATTCAAAGTGTATAAAAGTATCATCTTCCATTAAGAAGGTATAGTCCATAAAAATGTTTTTAGTTTCTAAAATTACCAATTCCGTTGGCCCAACGTCCTTAACTTTTTTATTTATTCCAAAAAACTTTAATCCTTCTTGTGCGAAAATATCCATTGCTCTTTTCATTATTAAATCTTCATAATTTTTAGGCTTCATAATTCACCGTCCTATTGAGCTCTTTATATTACTTATTATCTCCAATAAAAGAAAGCTTATGCAAACGTATGTTTGTCTTATTTCATTCCACTTCATATTTCTATAACATCCTTGTAAGATGTAATTAGATAAACTATTAGATTTAATAAGAAAGAGATAGTCACTTAAACTTTAGGTTAAGCAGCTATCTCTTACAGGTTAACAACTTTTGAAATTGTGACACTTTGCGAGTAGTTCCAGTCACCTTGCCGGAGGAGTGAAAGGACTCCGCTTTCTAATTTTCCCATGAAATTAGAAGATAATTCTCCTTTCTCCGGTGCCTGGCACCTTTTAGGCACCGCTATCTCCTCGCTCAAATGTATTATTGTATCTTTACAATTTTCACAGTATTCCCTTTATACTGTAAAAACTTATTAAGTCCTTCATAAGAAACAGTAATAGTTGCTGTGTTAGTATTAGGGTGAAAGTTTATTTTATCTAAACCAACTAAATCACTATCTAAAAGCACTATTACTTCCCTTTCTAGGTCATTTACAATCCCGAAAGGAGTTACAGACCCCGGTATAAGCTTAAGGTATTTATATAGTCTCTCATTACTTGCAAAAGATAATCTTGTGCTTCCTATATCTCTTGCTAACTCCTTAAGGTCTGCTTTTTTTGATTCCTGTATTATTAGAAGGTAATGTACATCTCCCTTACTGTTTCGTAAAAAGAGGTTTTTACAATACTCCCCTTCAAACTTCATATCCAAATTGCTGATGTCTTCGATATTAAGAACTTCTTTGTGGTTATATAACTTATGTTCAATTTCTAATTTTCTTAAAAGACTCAGTAACTTCTCTATAACTATATCAGTATTCTCTTCTATAACTTTATCCATGTATATCCCTGCCTTCTCCTTTGAAAAATTACTAATCATCTCCTATGGGGTCAGGCCCCATTCCAGGGATTGGAAGCGAGTCGGACAATCCCTGGTTTCTTATACCTAATGTTTTCATGTGAAAGAACTCCGCTTGCTCAACATGCGTTTGTTTAATTCCCCCAAAGAAAGTCGCTGTAGAATCCAGTAATTATACAGCGACTTTTTACTTTATTAACTTTTAATGTTCACCTTGAGCTTCTAAAATTTTTCTTATTTTCTGAATATCCTTATCAGTAACCCCTGTATATTTCTTTATCTTATCTTCTGATTCACCTTCAGCAAGCATATTTTGAACGACATCTAGTTTCGCTTTTTCCATTCCTTTTTCTATTCCCTTTTCTATACCTCTTTCTTCTACTCTTGGATCATAAAAGCTTTTAACCATACTCTCAACCTCCAAATCAAAATCTCTATATTTTCCGTACACATTTATAAAATACGAACTTAAATTTTCAATTACTATATTCATTTCATTATAATCACTTATTTCTATTTTACCATCTTCATAAGCCTTATCAATAGCTGTAAGAGTATTTTTTAAAACAAGCATCATTTCCTCGTATAGCTTAAACATCTCCGACTGTTTTGCTTCTTCTACTTTATTACTAACGCTCACTTCATTCATTTTCTTTCTAAGTTTAAAAATCTGAAGAGGATAAAGAAGATACATATTCTCCTCATAAAGTTTTTTCAAATCATAAGTCCAGTACCTGAGAACTTTTATATCATACTTTAAAGTAACTTCTTTCCCAAACTTCATTTCTAATTTAATAGTGTCCTCTACTCCTTCAGTTTCTTCAATGAGAATAATATAAGGTTCTGGCATTTTTAGTTTTATGACTTCTTTTGCCTTTGAATAATCAGCTAACTTTACAGCTCTTTCAAAGCTATACCTAAAGATTTTGACAACAATTTCCTTATCAAAAATAGTCTGAAACTCTAATGCATATTCGTATACTTCATCACCATCTGTAATAGTTATGTACATATCAGCGTAAAATCTTATTAGATTACTAGAGCTGTTTTTCCTATAATTTCTGGACAGTTTGCTGCTATAAACTTTGCCAGTTCATCAATATATGAATATTTCAATAAATAAATTAAGGGATATATTGTCCAATGAATTGAAGGATGCTGTAAATTTTAATCAAATTCCACAAATTTTTCTTTAGCTCTTTGTATCGCCTTATGTAACTTTTCATGAAATAATTCTTTCGGTGGTAGCTGAGTTAAATATTCTGCAACATGTATTCCACTTTTGTCCACTTCAAGCAGCTCTATTTCTTCATCACTTTTGCTTGCACATAATATTATAGCAATTGGAGGATCTTCGCCATCATTCATCTCGTTTTTTTGAAGCCATCTTAAATATAACTCTACTTGACCTTTATGCTCTGGTAAAAACTCCCCTAATTTTAATTCTATTAGTACAAGTCGTCTTAATTTTCTATGGTAAAATAATAAATCAATGAAGTAATCTTTATTTCCTATGCTTATTCTTACTTGCCTACCTAGAAATGCAAAATCTCTTCCCATCTCTAAAATGAATCTTTCAAGTTCAGAAAGTATTGCATTTTCAATATCCTTTTCAGAATATGTATCCTGCAATTCCAAAAAGTCTAACACATATGGATCTTTAAAAAATAAGTCTGTTGTCATCTTATTTTTCTCACTTAACTGCTTTAAATCATTAACAATTGTTAGTTCTGGCTTCTTCGATATAGCAGTTCTCTCGTAAAGCATTGAGTTTATTCTATCCGTCAAAGTCCTTACACTCCAATGTTCATTAATGCACATGCTTTTATAAAATTCTCTTTTAAGATTATCTTCTATAGCTATCAATTTCAGTAAATGTGACCAAGTCAATTTTACAGACACTGTCTGTAAAATTTCAAAATTTTCAATTGCATCATATAATCTAACCATATTAAATAAATTAGCCTGACTATAACCTTTACCATATTCACTTGTTAACTCTTTGCTTAAATGACTAATTATTGACTTCCCATATTCAGCCTTTTCATCTTGAAGTATTTGCGTCTTAATAATTTTACCAATGTTCCAGTATAAAACTACCATTTCAGAATTTACGGCTGTAACTACATTTCTTTTGCTATTATCAATTGCTTTAGTTATTTCTTTATATAAAAACTTAATATTTTCATTATTAATAAGTTTACCCATTTTTGTATCACTTTCTTTCATAAATTTATAAGCTTCACTACCTTATTTAAACAGAATCTTCAACTTTATTATAATCCATAGCTATCTCCTCTTTCTAGTGGTTTTGTATTACTTATTCTTTCCAATTAGAAAGAGGTTATGCAAACATTTGTTTGTATTTTCTTTTATTCTTAAATATCTTATTATAATGATCTAAATAAAAGATAGCTAAATTATATTTAAGTACTAATACGGATGATAAATGGAGGAAAAAGCACGAATAAGAATGCAACTTTAGCTGATAAAATTTGGGACATATTAAAATTAGAAAAAAGAGCAATGACAATTAAAGAGATTAAAAATATGATACCTGACAAACCTGAATCTACTATAAGAGGAAGGTTAAGAGATAAAATGAATGCTTTAAATATACAATTGATGACTTCAAAGAAAAAGCCAGAGTACTAAAACCAGGTGCTTTTCTTGTTGAATTCATTCCTGAAGAAAATGCTAATAATTATGATTATATTTACCGTATAAAAAAATTTGCTGAGGAATGCGGTTTAATATATTATGCATGTGTGCCTTGGAAAAAGGTAATTTTGTATCGAACATGGGTAGAAAAACTAAAAATAAAGAATACGTAAAAGCCTGTGAATTTATTTAAAGCTATTATAGAAGCTATAACTTTGCCTGGAGAAATTGTTTTGGATCAATTCGCTGGCAGCGGAAATTTAGGAATAGCAGCCAGTATTACTGGTAGAATAAGTATTTTAATTGAGGCGAGCAAGGAATATGTTTGTAAGATACTAAAAAATATTAATGATAATGGTTTTAGAGCTTATTTTGATAGTGAGCAGGTAGGGTGGGAGCTGTAGGATTAGGTAGCTTTGATTGGAAGATAAAAAGAGAGCAGATTATGAAGGAGATGACTGGAAGTCATCTCCTATGGTGTCTTACCCCATGCCATAGATTTGGAACGTAGTGGAGAATCTATGGTTGCTAAATTTACACTATTTTCCACACATTTTCATAAGCTAATTTTGCTAATTCTTGAGTTCTTGTTTGTATTAACTTGTCATCCCAATTATGTAAAGTTTCATATTTTCTTACAAAGTCTTTGGAAATTTCAAAACCTGATTTTTTATATATTTGAATCTTATCAGTAAAATCAAGTACTCCCGCTTCTTCATTGATAGGTTGAGCCAATGGAAGTAAGTTACCAATCTTACCAACGTCATTTTTATAAGAAGAATTCTTTTGAGAATTAATATGCTCTAATGTAAATTTATATGCGTTAAGTTCTTGAGTAGCTTGGAGATAATTCTCAACTTTTCTAAATATATATTGGATAATCTTTTTATCAGAATCATCTTCTTTCGTATACCAGAGTCTGAAGAATCCTTCAGAAAATGCATTAAATCCAGGTAGTTTCTCATTAAAGTCTGCCTTCATTTGCTTAATGAACTCTTTGCTCTGAGCTTTACTAGTAGATGATCTAAAATTTCTCGCATTTTTAGAATATTTACGTTCAATTACAGATGTTCTATATGAAGATATTGTTGAGTAAATAAAATGAAATTTTTCTAAATAATCAACTGCATCAGCAAAATCATTTACATTTAACATTTTATTTTTATAAAGACATAATAATGAAATTAATATAGTATTTACCTGAGTTCCACCAAATAGTCTTAATGCCTTCAAAGATTGGTGTATATTCTTCTCTTCTTGTCTTGTCCAATCATTTTCATTTGGATTAGTTATAATCATATAATATTCAGATTCTTTTTCAAGATCAGTTAAAAAGTTTAATGCTATTTCCGAATTTTTTTTCGGATCATTTTCTGATAAATTTACTAAACGTTTAAAAGATTTATATAAGTCTTTCTGAGTGCTAAATTCAAATTTTGATATCCAATAGTGTCTAAAAAAAACATCCATATTAACTGAATATTTATTACTAATTAAATTAGTACGTATTCTTTTCCATATTGTTTGAGCATCATCATCTGGATGATTATAATTAAGTACCTTAAACAAACTATTCTTTACTAAATCAATTGCTGCAAGATTTATTCCTCTAGCATTTAATGTTTCAAATATCGTATAAGCTTCTTCTTCGCTATCAACAGTAATAAAGATTGTTTTTAATTTTAGTATTTGAGATCTCAAAGCTTTTAAATAATTGATAAATTCAGATTCATTAGCGAAACTCCTTTGTTTATCATCTATTTCTTTTATAATTAGATTATAAGAATCTTTTAGCTTTCTTTCTTCATCCGATGATGGCATACCTTCACGTTGTTCATATCTTTGTATGCTATTTTGAAAGTATGGTTTTGGGCTTTCATTTACTAGCTTAAAAAATTTATTGCTATCATCATCCGAGCCTTCAATATATCCATATAACCCCTTCGCTGATTCTTTTATACCTAATTTTCTGAATACTTGAACTAATGCTGACAGAATTATTGTTACAGTTGTCAATCTTTGTTGACCATCGACTATTTGAAACTCTTTATTTATATCAACTGTTGTAGTATCGTCATCCCCTATAAGTACTAATGGACCAATGAAATATTCTAGTACTTTATATTCATCTCCTACTTTCTTAATATTATTGTTGATATCTCTCCACAATTCTAGTATCTGGCTTCTTTCCCAGGAGTATTCTCTTTGGAAGCGAGGTACGATATACTTGACATTTTTAGGCGAGAATATGTCGGAAATAGTTTTATCAATTGCATGAATTTTCATCAAACCACCTCATAAATCTTAATTTAGCTTTTGACTATGAATATTATACCATATTTATGAAATTTTCTACATATATGATGCATTTTTAAATTTTTTCATAATTAGTATACATTTGTATAAATGTAAAAAAATTATTAGAATACTAATACTTATCCCCTATAAGCTTATATATGAAAACTCATGTAATAATCGCAATAGAAACCTTATCTCCTCAATTAAATTATTACATTCACTAAATTTAATTATTATGGTGCTATTATTTTTTATCTTAATTATGGACATAGTATTAGAATTCTATATCTCGTTTCTTCTACTAGTTCTATTGTTGGTATTTTAATTTTAACTTCATAAAATTCTACTTCTTTTAGTTGAAAATCATACTTACTGGCATAAGAACGTACTTTTGCGCCTTTACATATACCTCGTCATCAATTCACTTAGTATTTATTAATAGTCACTCATAAAGTGTTACTTTCAAATAGAATACCCACTTATTGTAATTTAACGATTCTTCTTAAATATTTTCATAAGTCATAAGTAATAAGTAATAAATAATAATGGTACACTCAAAAGTGTACCATTATTATTTATTAAAAAAACTTTTCAATCCTCTTTAACATTTTCTTTACTTTCTCTTCATCAAGTTCTTCTCTTAAAATTTCTTCAATTTTTTTAAGAATATTTTTCTCACTATTTTCTCTTTCAAATTCATTAAATAAATTTTCAAATTCATCATCTATATTCTCACTTTTCTCTGAGATAGTTAGTGTAAATTTTTCATTATTATGTATACTCTTTATATCATCTACAGCTATCTGCTCAATACCAGAATTCTTCTGATTTCTTAATTTAGATGCCTCTCTTATTTCATAGCTTATTTGCTCTCCAACCTTTCTTAGTTCTTCAATCAAATATAGGTATTCTTTATTTCTCTCAAAATCATCTCTTCTAGCATTTGGAATTATTTTATCATCAAACACAAAAACTTCGCCTTGTACCCATCCATTAAATCTCTCTTCTTTAAAAACATCATTTAATAAGAACCTATCTCCAATTAAAATTCCTTCTTTTCTTACCCTTAATCCTTTTACTTTTTCATCAACTATTGTACCAAGAAGATTACTTTCTCCATACCATACAACTGCAATTATCTTATTTAAATGATCATTTCTTATAACTTTAAATTTAACATTACTGAGAGTATCTTCTATTTTCTTACTAATATCAGCATAAAATTTCATTTTATATGGTTTTATTATTGGAAACATTTCTGTTTCAGATGTTCCCAAAAAAATCTTATATTCATTATTCTCTAATTTAAGTTCCTGTAGCATATTATTAATTTTATCTCTTAGTCTAAATTTTCCATTAAACTCCACAGGCGCCACTTGACATAAATAGTTTTCTACCTTATCAATGTCTAACAGTTTAAACTTATCAGATACTCCCTTTAATTTTACCTTAAAATAATGTTTCTCTTTATCTTCCTGTTCAATTTTTTTTTCGGAAATTTCTTTAATAACATCTACCATAGTATAATCTTCATACTTACCAGGAATAAGCAACTCTTTTAGATGATCGCTATCAAATTCTACAATTGTTTTTACTTTCTCATTAACACAGCTTGTTTCAAATTCTAGTTTTTCACAATAACTTAAGCCACCTAGTCGTCCTATACCCCTAAATCCTTTATGGGTAGTATATTTTTTTTTTGAATTTCCTATATCGGTAAGAACTTTATATGCCTCATCTGTTTCTATTCCAGTTCCATTATCCTCAATAGTAATTTCTCTTTGTTCTCTATTAATAACTATTTTTATCTGTTCATTTCCTTTGGTTAAAATTTTATTATTAATAGCTTCATCAATTGAATCAGTTGAATTTTGAATATATTCTCTATATAAAATAAAGGGATCTTTGTACATACCTGTAGTTAAACTTTCTAATGTATATTTTCCAACAACTATTTCCATTTATATTTCTTCCCCCATTAACTAGGCTTATACATAGTGTCATTATAAATACTCTTGAATAAATCAAAGCATTCTTGCCTAGTCAGCAAATTATTTTTAACTTTATCATATTGAAGCTTATATACTATATCCATCTTACTATTTAACATATTTCCAAGTGAAGCCACCTTATTTTCTAGAATTTTTTTAGTAATTAAAGTTTCTTCTTGTTCTTTTAATTTTATATGTTCCTTTAAAATCCATAACAACTTATTTATATTATATATGTCTTTACCTAAGTATTTTTTGCATTGGTTTATAAATTTGAAAATAGAATTGCCGATATCCTTTTGTTTTACTAAATAACAAATTATATCTAGGAGGCCCTTTGTTCTAAAAACTTTAGCAAAAATTTCTCTTTGCTTATTCATAATATTTGCTTCAGCAACATATTTTATTAAACTAGTATATATTGCACTTCCTTCATTAGTAATATAGCTCTTAATTTCTTCTATAATTTCATCTTCATCATCCATATACAAATTATCAAAAATTTCTATCAATAAGCCATTTTCTGTAAAATAATGGATGTATAGTTTTCTAAAAATACCCTCTTTCAGCATCTTAAACGACTTATAATTAAATTCATTATTTGATATTTTATTCTTAAAATATTCCTTTTCTATATCTCCTAGTGAATAGTAAAGTTCTTTCCATTCTTCTCTTAGATGTTCCCAATGTAAGAATACTTCTTTTTTCTCTATTCTCTCCTCTTCGCTAATTCCTTTAATTTTATCAGGCTCTCCCCTAGAAGCAATATAAGTTTCTGGCATCAATAGTATCTCTTTAAACTGTTCAGGATTTTCACCAAATGCAGCTTCAAAAAAGGATCTACTACTAACACCTTTTCCTTGCGTTGGTATAAGTATAGCTTGAATAGCTCTTAAATATTTGGTAGTCCATTTAGGAGCTACATAACCACGTTCTATGTCTTCAAGAGGTATATACCTCATCGGAAATGAAAATATATGTATTCTATCTTTATTTTCATTTTCTCTTTCCTTATTTATCTCCTCTTGAAGCTTTACATTAATCCTAAGTCTATTATATAAATCCTCAGGAGTATCTGCTTTATAACTTGTTCCTTTTCCCTTAAAGTCTTCCGAGTTATATAACAAATAATTCGATAAGTTTGTAATGTCATATTTAGCTGCTAGTCTAACAGCAGCTTCATAAATATCTGCATCTTCAATGTGGTCAAATGCTATTCTAGCAGGTCTAATAGCAATTTCACTTAATAGTTCTATTTTGTCTTTCGTGAATAACTTTCCATCAAGTCCTTGATTAAAATCAACATATCTATTTCTATACTTACCAGTTTTTTCGTTATAAATTGTAGCACCTCTTTTGAAACCTAATTTAATAATATCTTCTATAATTTTTTTAAGATCAGGAGATTTTAATACATTATTATCCATTAATAGCAAATCTTTTCGTTCACCATATTTATCGTTTATTGCTGCTATTTGTTCTTTAATATTAATGTATCTATCATATTGTGGTTCAAGTTTTTGAACTGCGCAAAAACCACATTTCATACCACAACCTCTTGTAGTATATGCATAATATGCATCGCTATTTTGATATTCATAATCAATATTTTCCAAGATACTATAATCTGGAGTCAGTTTGTCAATAATTATATTATCATCGTATCCTATCATTGATGAATTTAACAATTGTCCAACTACTGGCTTTATTCCAGTATCCACATTAAACTTATCTGCTAATAATGTAGCTGAAATACCACCTACAACAATTTTACTTAAATCATGGTTTGCGATTTCTTTTGCATAGTTTATTGCTTCTTTAGTTTTTTCATATTCATAAGTAAATAGTGTAGAAATATAAATTCTATCCCAGCAATTACTTTGAATGATATCATTTACTTTTTTTATAAAATAATTAGCATTTGTGTTTTGTTCTTTAAATATGTTATTATAGTACTTACTATTTTCGATTTTCTCTTTAACATTACCAGAAATTTTAGAAGGCACTCTTCCTTTAGTAAACCAAACAAAATCTTTTTTTATTTCTTTATGATAATATGCAATTTTCATTAGCCCTAAGGGTGGGTACTTACATTTGTAATCTGGTTCTATTAGAAGTATGTTCATTTGTTTCACCTCAAAATTAATTCTAATATATTATAGCATCCTTAAGCACATAAAACAAGAAAGTAAAAAATAAACAGCATTTGTCTACTTTTTTACTTTCTCTAAATACGAAATATGTAAAAGTACTAAAAATTATTTTTAACTATACCTATGTATTTAATTATAAGCTTATGTTATTAGTAGTATCTAAAAACTGTATATTAAATATATATTTATTCTAGTTCAAATGACTAATAATAGTACTTACTTTTTCTTCCCAATAGAAAGTTCTTCAACTACCTTTTTTAGTAATGAATTTAATTCATTCTCCTTCTTTACTTCCATTTCTATAACATTAATGATTCTCATTACCAATTTTCTTTCATTTCTTGCATAGCTTGATAACACTTTTTCTAACAGAGCATATATATCATTTCCATTAAAAACTTTATTTATATTATTTTTAGGATTAGTTTCAATATCCGTATTACGTTCTTCTAAATTAATATTATTAAGTTCATCTTTATTACTGTCAAAATTGCTCCCTATAAGTGCTAATATTGGCTCTATACTTTCATCTCTATCAATTCCATGTTCCTTAATAGTAGATTTAAATTTTTTTAACTTTTTCCCATCATTTTCCACAACATTTATTATTTTCTTATTTTCTATTTTAATTTCTTCTTTTTTCTTTTTATCTATTAGGTTGCTTTCCATCTTTTTTTTATTCTCATCTATTTTTTTAATATTTTTTATTATATTATTCATAGTAGCATTAACTTGAGAACTATCTCTAACAATTGAATTGAAAACTTCCTTTGCATATCTCGTAATCAATTTTTTTACATAAAGATACTCATCATTGGTCTCGAAATCATCTCTTCTCCCATTAGGTATAAGCTTTTGTCCATGAAAATGTATTTCTCCTATAAACCATCCATTATATCTTGTATTTGATTTAGTAAAGAACTGTTCAAATGTTCTAAAATCTCCTATTAAAATATTACCTTTCCTCATTCTAATTCCTCTAAGTTTCTCATCATCGACTGTTCCTTTAAAATTAGAAATGGCATACCAACCCCAATATAACAAATTCCCTTGAATATCCCTTTCTGTAAAACACTTAACTTTCCTTATATTGTCTATTTTCCCATTAGCAGAGAAATCTGATTTATATGGTTTTTCTAAATATGCTGGATTATCATTAATAAAAATTTTATATTCCTCAATCTCCAAATCTAACTCTTTAATTTTAGCTTTTATACCTTCAACCGAATCAGAATAAAATGGAAAACTTGGAGTATTGAAAGGTATTGGCGCAACTTGTTGTAAATAATCGGTAACTTCATTTATATCAAGTAATTTAGATTCTCCTTTAATATTACAAAGTGTAACCTTAAAATAATGCTTATTAACCTCCTCTTCTTCTATCTCCATATAAATTATGTTATCTAAAACCGTTTTGAGATCGGACTCATTATTATTACCAGGCAAAATTAATTCCTTTAATTGTTTTGCGTCCCACCTAATTATTGTTTTTTTATTTTCGCCTTTAAAGCTTGTTTCAAAAATTAAATTATCACAATAAGATAGTCCACCAAGTCTTCCTATTCCTCTAAAACCTCTATTCTCTTCATAAGTTTTTCCAGAATTTCCGATGTCACAAAGAATATTATAGGCATTTTCTGAACTTACACCTATGCCATTATCCTTTATAGATACCACTTTTTTATTTTTATCAATATATATATCAATTTTGCCAGCTTTTCTGTTTGGTAGAATTTTATTCTTAATTGCCTGGTCTATAGCATCTACAGAATTTTGTACATATTCCCTATATACCATTTTTGAGTCGCTGTACATTCCTGTAGTTAATGAATCTAATGTAAATTTCCCTATAGTTATTTCTCTATTCATCTTTATCTTTCTCCCTTTGATAGTATGATGGAAATGGGAATTTAATCTTTAATGGAGTACTAAAGATTGAATGTTGAATTATTAACTCACCTTTCCTAAGCCTTGTCATCATATTGGTATATACTTTTGGTATATATCTATAGTCTGATTTGGATACTTCAATTGCATTTGTTCTTCCGAATACATGAGTGGAACAATTTCCTTTTATTCTATCATGAATATCACTCTTGAATTGTTCAGCTGAAAATAGGACAATTCCCTCGGACCTTCCCCTCTCAGTTATCTCCAATAAATATTTGAGAATTGGTGAGTTCTTAGGAGAACTACTTCCAGCATATTTATTTAATTCATCAACAAATATTATAATTTTTTTAGGAATGTCTTCTTCATTTCTCCCAGTTTCCCCTAACTTCAATTCATATACAGATTTTAAAATATCACCAAAAACAAGATATTGCAGTTGCTCATCAACTTTAGCTATATCAACAACATATACACTATTATTCTCTATCTTCTTAACCTCATCTGACAAATGACATTGGCTATATTTACTGTTATTAGACCTTTCAGTTTGGAATATTGAGTTATTTATAGATTTATTTATTAGTCTTTTAAACTTTCTCCAAGATTGAACTGTTATTTCATTGCCACTTTTTTTAGCTGTTCCAGCTTGAGTGTAATTTGATAGTTTTTCTTTAAAATCATTCCAACTTAGATTAGCAAAATCACTACTTTCTGAGATAAAATTTAGTATAGACTCCATTGTAAAATTCGGGTCATCTACGTTACTAAAGATCAAATCTAAATTTTGTTTATCATGCTCATATGTATAAATATAATTAAATAGACTATTATCTTCATATTGTTCTTGCAGTGCATTTTTATTCAATGATGTATTTGAGTAAAACTTTTCCTCATCATGCTTAAAAGGGTAAAAGTACTTAACATTTTTGAAAGGAATACACATCAAGCCACTTTTTCTCCATAACTCTTCATGTTCATCTTTTTTTAGCGGATTAGGCTTATCTAGTCTTAACAAGTCATCACCTTTAACATTTAATACAATTATAGCAGTATCTTTTGATTTTTGTTGAATTGCTTGTAGTAAGAACATAGCATATGATGTTTTTGTTGCTAACCCTGATATCCCCGATATATTAAGATGAGCACCTTCTGGCCCTATTAAAAACTCTTTATTTAGTGCTATTGGTACACTAGTTCCATCTGTACACTCGATAAATCCTGCTGGAATAGGGTTTTTAATTGTATCTAATCCAAGTGCTTCTTTGATTTCATTTTCATCTGCAAATTCAACACCTACACCATCTTTTAATGGCATGTACACATCATTATTGTTTGTAATAATTTGTGCAGTTGCATAAGTTACTCCTACTCTATATGTACTTGGTTCTGAATCTACATCTCCAAAATCTGAAGAAATGTAATTACTTAAGTGTCCTGTACTATCAGTCATATGGTATATATCTTTTACTAAAGCATACGTCACTGATTTTTTATTACCAATATTATTTTTAACTTTAATAATATCAAAAGGCCTTACCTCTGCTTTATCATCTAGCCAAAACATGAATTCATCATTTGATGTTGGATTTTTTTCAGTTGCAGATATCTTCCCTATTATACTCATACTAATTCCCCCATTAAAATAAACTCATAAAATATTCTGCTGAAATAAAGCTTTCCTTCAGCATTTTTTCAGTTAAATACATAGGATATATGTGATTACACCAACGTGCATCACTTCCATAACAAGTTACATTCCTTTCTTCCATCAGTGCCTTTGATATATTATCTATGATGAATGAATCAAACCCATTCATCTTTTCATCTTCCGTAACTGCTACTTTTTCAATCTTTATTACACCATCTAATGGGTTTCTTACTTTTTCTTCTGGACGTATACGCATATACCAAGCTCCTATTATTTTATCACAGTTAGCTACATCTAGCTTATATACTGGGGTACGTTGTCCAAATTTTAACTTAGTCAAAATAGAAGCCACTTCTGTTGTTTTATCTTTGAATAATCCCCTTAAGTTTGGATTAAATGACTTCGAAATGCCAATTACATTCTTAAACATTCTTTCGTCAAATTCATTATTTTCACCCTTGTTCATAAATTGCAATGAACCGTCCACAACCAACATCTCGTCAGAAGCAAGTTGACCACTTTTAACTATATCAGATATCATTTTAAGCTCTAACTCCATCATTATACTCTGTATTTTAGCGATTGCTAAATTCTCTGGTCTATCAACACTTTCGTTACCTTTATACCGTTCAACTATAAATTTAACATTATTTATATTAATCGCCTCAATTTTGCACTTTATTTCTTCATAATCTAAATCATTAATTAGATTATATATTACGACTAAATTTTTTCGTAACAAGCTATATTTTTTCATTTTACCATTCTCTCTCATAGAAATTCCAGCAGCAACTTGACCTGCAATAATAGGCATATACTTTCCCGATGAAGTAATCATTTCTCCAACCTTGTATGTATATCTTGAACCATCGAGAAAATATTTGAAAAGGTCAAATTTAATATCAGAGTTAATATTAATAAATGTTTTATTCTTATTACCTTTTTCCCATATTTTATTAGGCATATACTGCTCATCTAAATCCTGATAACTATCTAAATGCACTACATCTAAACAAAATCTATTACTTTGATAACATTTGATATTAACATCATTGAAATAATCAAGTACTCTTTTTTTCAAATCATACACCATTCCTTCTACTATCTTTCTCTTTTCTGTTTTTTAAAACTACTTAGTGCCCTTTTTAAATACAAGTTTTATACTATTTAATTTTATAGTTTTATTAAACAAGGTAATTACAGACTTGAAGTGTATATTCTCTAATATTAATTCTTCAAAATTTTCAATATTCCTTCCCCATACTTCTCAACCTTAACAGCTCCAAACCCTTTAACCCTCAATAACTCTTCTTTAGTTTTAGGTTTTTTCTCTATTAAATCATCCAGTTCAGCATTATTAAATATAAAATAAGGCTTAATTCCTTCCGCTTTACTTCTATCAAGTCTATATTTCTTAAGAGAATCATAAAGCATTGAATTATCTACTACTGATTTTTCATTATTATCCATTTGTTTAGGAATTATTGGACTATTATTTCCAGTATCTTGTGCAGCTACAATATCCTTTTGAACAAAATCTTCTTGAGACAATGAATATTTAGCTTTGTAATCAAAAGTTATTGGCTTATTATTTTCTAAAATGAAGTTTGCTATGGCATACATATTTTTTTCAAGTAAATTTGTTTCATTAGTTTTATCATTTAATTCTTTCTTTAAAAGATTTGCAATTTGATCATACTTAAATATGCTATTTTGAATTTTCTTTTGTGCTTTATACTTATTTACAATAGTTTTAGGATTAGCAATTATTACAGCAGATTTTATTGGTGTATATTTTATAATTCCGTTCTTTGTTAAAATCTCTTTTAAGATATTAACATGCCTTTCATTTTGTGATATAGGACTATACATTCCTTCTTGTTTAAAAACTCTTCCATTTCTATCCTTGAATCTTCTTATAAAATCTCCATCTTTATTTATTTCTATATCTCCATTAAGTTTTTTAGTTTCTAGCACCATAATAAATTTATTAGTTACTACTATAAAGTCAAATTGAGCTACATAGCCATTGTATTCTAATCTAATATCGTGAAGGCATAACATTGGTATAAATGAATTTTTAAGTTCGTAGTAAACATTTTGTTCTCCAGATAAGCCTTGTTTTAAGTATATAATGTCTCTCTCAATTAGCTCTTTTTTATTGGCAACAATTTTGTTTGAAAGCTCTATTAAATCTTTAAGTTGGTCATTTTCCATTTCAAATTCTTTTAAGAAAATAGGTTCTGTAATTTCCTTTTTACCATTTATTAGCCTGTACACTGCTTTTTCTATTAAAGACATATTAAAGTCACTCCTCACACTTCTTAATGTGTTGCATTATTATTTAAAGGTAATGCCCATAACAAATATAAATAGTTATCTTACTCATACTAAAAATTGAAAATATTATAAGTCTTTCATTAAATTATTTCTATATTTCATTTTTTAATTTTTCTATTGAGTATCTCTCTTGATTCTCTAAACATATTTCACTATAGTAAATCTTATTTTCATTTAATAATTTATTTAAACCATCTTTTAAAATAATTTCTACACCGTTAAACTTTGAGAACTCCTTAGTATCATTTGTAATTAATTCAGCCGTACTTATTACTATTTTGTTTTCTATCTGGATATTTAAGTGAGAAGAATAAATTTTTGTAGCTCCATATACCTCACTTAGAGCACTTTTAGTAATATTCTTGTTGCTTAAAAGTTTACACTGAATTAATGAATACTTATTATCTTTTTCAACTACTACATCTACACCTTTATCGCCAGACTTTACTGTCAAAAAAGTTCTATATCTTTTTTTCTTATATATTAAGCTGCATAAAGCTTCAAACTCATCAGGTTTTAATATATTTATTACATCATACATGGTTACATAGTTACTTTCTTTACTTTCTTCTTCATCCCATTCATTAGTAACATCAACCATACTCTCTCCAGCTGCTAGGAAGAAATTATTAAGCATATTCTTTTTTCTTACTAAAATCCTATTTAACTTTTCTTCAGGTGTTTTTCCTTTTGTGCTTATATTTTCAAAGTAATCTATATATTCCTGTTCACAACTAAATATATTTTCTTCATTTTTTTCATAAGTTAATATGGGATAATACACATAAACATCCTTGTATTGTCCTATTCTGTAAGCCCTATCTGTAGCTTGAGCCTCTTTTGCTGGATTCCAAAGTCTAGTGTAATGTACTACATGATTTGCCTCTGTTAATGTTATCCCCACTCCTGCTACCTCCGGTGATAGAACTATTACATCGAATCCATTGCTTTTTCTAAAACTATCAAATATATCTTTTCTTTTCCCTTGCTCTATAGTTCCATTTACCATGCCCGAATTAATACCATACCAATACCTAACAATTCCAACTAATATTTGTTGCATTTTTCTAAAAATAGTAAAAATTATTACTTTCTCATTCTTTATCTTTATATCATCTAAAATCGACTTTAAAGCTTGTAGTTTTGATGAATTATTTATTATTAACTCCATTTCTTTATTACTGAATAATAAACTTTTAATATCGTTTTGTTTTATTAATTCCTCATGGCTGCATAATGCTATCATTTTCTGAATTAATGGTAATGCATTTTCACTACCACTACTTCGTTTATCATTTATACTACTTATTAATTCTCTTTCTTTAGAATTTGCAGATACTTTAATAACTCTAATTATCTTTTTAGGAAGGCCTTCTAACTCTTCTTCCTTACTTCTTCTTAAAAAATTACTTTCTATTTTGCCAATTAAACTATTATTTATTTCTTTTCTTGTTACAGAATCTGTTTTATCTAAATTATTTATTGCATTTACATAAGACTTAGTGAAATCTCTTCTTGAACCCAGCAAGCCTGGAATTGCATAATCCATAATGTTCCATAAATCTAAAGTAGTATTTTCTATTGGCGTTGCACTACAAGCAATTTTAAAATCTGCATTTTGTGCTTTTAAAGCTGCACTTACCCTTGTTGTTGCATTTTTTATTTTTTGAGCTTCATCACAAATAACAACCTTCCAATGAATAACTCCTAGGGCTTTATGATTTATTCTTAAGGATTCATAGGAAGTTAATATTATATCTGTGTTATTGATTTTCTCTAATTCTCTCCCATTCAGCGTTCCTCTTATTCTAAATGTGGTAAATATATCATCACAGAAAAACTTTTGAATTTCTCCCTTATTCAAAGGATCTGCATTATCCCAATTATCAATTAGTGTACTTGGCACTACTATAAGAGAAGGCCCCACTCCTTCAGTTTCTTTTATCCATGCTAGCAATGCTAACAACTGAAGTGTTTTTCCAAGTCCCATGTCATCAGCTAACAGAAAACCATTAATCTTTGAGGTTCTATATAAATTTTGTAACTTGTAAAATCCTTCTTTTTGATGTGGATAAAAATCTACTTTTAGGCTTTTAGGGATTTCAATAGGAGATCTCTTTTCTTGCTTTACATCTTCTTTATACTCTAAAGTATTTAGGTTCTCTTTTACTAGCAGTTCTTTTTCTCTTTTATTTTTTCTGCTATCATTTTTAGAATCCTTAACATACCTTATTCTATCCTCTACAGCTTCCACTCCATAATTCTTTATATATTTACCTTTATATTCAATGAACTTACTTTTTGAGTTATCATTCATTCTGTCTTTAATTTCATTAAGCTTTGTAATAGAGGTAATTTTATCTATATCTACAATTGAATTATTAATCTTATCAATCTCATTTATAATCTCTTCTTTTTTCATAAAAACTTTATAGGTTTGTCCGTCTTGTTCTATAGGAACTTCTATAGTTTCTAAACTTTCATCTTCAATCTCAACGAGTTTTTTCTGAAAAACTTCTTTATGTTCTGGGTTAAGGATTATATTATCTTCGTTGGTATATAGAGTTGGGATTTGTGTTTCTAAATCTGTGTCAAACCAACTTTCGTCCTTTTCATTCTTCATACTGGCATTTGCTCTATATGTCAAGTATCCTAAACCGATAACTCTAGGTCCGTATGCAGAAGTGTCAAAATTCTCTTCATCATTTAGTAATTCATTTTCTCCTCTTAGAAACTGACTTAACTTCTCGCCTGTAAGTACTCTATCTTTTTTTATCTTTTCAGCTGCATTTTTGTTTTTAAATAATACCTTCCTACTCCTCCCATTATCTAAAACATTATAAAAGTTCTTTATTTCATTACTTTCATCAAATTTTTTTACGAATTCTTTATTGAATATTTCACCTTTACCTTCAATAACTGGTATTATCTCCAAACTATCTCTGTCCTTCTTAAAATCTAATTTTATCTTATCTATTACAATAGGTTCTTCTTCCTCTTGTAATCTTTGACTTAAAATCAGGTTAGACTTGTTTGCGTATTGCTTTAAAGGTACTAAAAATCCTAATTGCTCTTGTATTTTGCTATTTTTTTCTGCATCATTATTGTATTCAATCAATTTTTTTAGAAATTCATACATATCTTTTGGTAATAGGTAGTATTCATCATTAACTATTATAATATTGTTCTTTACTCTCTTAATATCATAACTTTTCCCATCATCAAACCCAAAAGTAAATTTAACTTCCCTATGTTCATTAAAGTTACCATCATTATCTATATAAATAAATCCATTATATAGTGATGGAAGATTGAAAAAAGTATAGTCATCAGAGAATTTATTATAATCATCATAGTATAAATCATATAAATTATCGTAAGTTATATATAAGTATTCTTTATCATCCGATATATTTAAGTTTGTAGAACTTATTAATACAAATATATCTTCCTTGCTTATATCGTCAATTATCACTGTCTTGCCATTTTCTTTTAGGTATATCTTAATTTTATCATTTTGTGAATAATCTGGATAAAAACCCTTTTGTGAACCATCGTTGCTATTAATAAAAATTTTTAATAAGTCTCTAATTCCCATTTATATCAATCCTCTATATAATAATTATAGTAGCTAAATTGCCTTGAAAACTTAAATTGCCAGTAACCCCTATGATCTTCTTTTAATATTGCCTTAACTGGGGATTTTAGTAAATTATTTATAATAAAACTTTTTTTGCGATTGCGAGAAATTTGTTCAACTTTATCTATACTTAAAACATCTTTAGTATACATGTACATAGCTCCAATTTTAGCGAACTCGATAAACAAATGCTCCTTAGTTTCCATTAAAAGAGCCTTGTCATATTCTTTTAAATACTCCACCCTATAAAAATATCTTCTATACTGCTTCCAAAAATTTAATCTTTTAGGGTCTCCAATAATTTCAGTAAAAAACTTACCTATGTTTTTTCCAGCTCTCCATAATTGAAATACCTTAATTGCTTCTTCATCAATACCTTTCCACTTTATCCTTCCTAATCCATATGGATCTCCTAACTTATCTCCTATATATTCAAACCATCTTTCTATATTGGGATCGCTTTCATTATTTATTGCTGCTTTACTTAGAAGAAATTTTTCAAATACATCCTTGTAATCTGTATCTGGTATATAATTCTCAATTATGTAGAGTAAGTCTTCAGCTTTATCACCAATATTTTCTTTTTCTAATGACACTAGTACCTTATGTCTTAAAATTGCTTGAAGCATAGGAGTATCTTTACTCATCATTAATTCTTCAACTTTATTCTCTAATTCCTCTATAGTTGTCGTTTTTAAAAACTCTAAATTTATTTTTTTTAATAAATCTATTATATCTTCACTCTCTTCTATTATCTTTCTTATAGGCTTAATTTCCTCTCTCCACTGCTTATTTACACTAAATCCCAATTTTAATATCCCAAATATAGCTTTATACTTATATAATTTATAGTAACTAAATAGCAGTGCTTTTAAGTGATAATATACTTTGTTGTGCTCTTTAAAAAATATAGTTATTCTTTCAATAAAATTGCCCATTAATCCTGCTGTATTTATCTCTTCCATTCTATATAATAATGCCTTATACTCTTTTCTCATTAAAAAGTCATTATTTTTCAATTTATCCATTGCCTTTTCAAATCTATCTTCCGGTATAATAGCTTCGGCAATATCTATATGTTCTAGTTTTCTAACTAAATTATTTAAGCTTTTAGGCCTGTATAAGGAAAAATCCGGCATAATGTACATCTGGCTCACATATATATCCCCCTATTTATCTTCATCTATTTCTTGTAATATAGACTTCAAAGTTTCTTCATCTTTAAGTCTAAACTTAAATTCTACTCTTCTACTATCTGATTGTATAACTTTCCCATCTTTTTCAATAAGGTCAGCCTTACTTCTTCCTATTGCCGAGAAATATTTTTCTATATCTGTTTGATATTTAACATTAATTGGATCTTGTGATATGTATTTAACTACATTTAGTGCTCTTGCTTGACTTAACTCCAAATTATATATATAACTTCCATCATCATCGGTATGTCCCTCTATAATTATTGTTGATATACTTTGTTTTATTTCTGGATCACCCAATAATACACTTAAATATTTAGGTGTGAATTTAGTTAAAAACTGCTGCCCTTCTGTTTTTAACTGACTTTTATCCTTATCAAACAATATTTCACTTTTTAGCTTTATAGCTCCAGTGCTTTTATCTATTGCTATGTCATCACCAAGTTCTTTTACTAATTTAGATATTATCTTACTTCTAACACTAGTTAATTCTTTAATCTTTGCTTCTTTTGATGATAAAGCCTGATTATAATCTAAAACTACATAAATAAATAATAGAACGAACACTATGAGTAAGCTTGACATAAGATCACTAAATGATAGCCAATAGGTTATTTCTTCTTCATTTCTTTTTTTCTTAGGCATAATCTTAGAAATCATAGTAGTTAAGCTCCTTTATCAACTTTGTTTTCATAAAATTCTGTCAATTGCTCTACGCTATCGTTTAGTGTTTCGGTTAAATTTCTTATTTTTTCAAAAGCATTTGTTATACTGTCATCATATTGCTTAAATATATCATTTAGTCCACTTCTTACCGCTACAGTATAGTCTTTTACACCTTCTGTTATCTCTTCATTTAGACTATCAAAGCTATCTTTGTAACTCTTCCAAATCTCCTGTGAAACTTGTTGAGCTTCTGAAAATTCTTTAAATTTCTTAGTAAATTCCATACTATTTTCACTAAATGTATCCAATCTAGTTGCTATATCATTATATTTAGAATTTATATTTGTTAAATCTTCCATAATCTCATTCTTAAATTGATTCATTGACTTATCAAAGGTGGTAAAAGTTGTACCTATAGAATTATTAATTGTGTTATAATATCTATCTAATTCATTGAATGTAGTTAAGAATTTATTATTTATTAACTCAGAGCTCTTATGAAAATTAGTTATATTTTTAGACATATTTTCTATAACGGGGCTAAAGTGTTCATTAAACTTATTTAAACTTGTAACTGTTTCTTTAAGGTCAGCATACATATTTTTTTGAACTTGCACCGTACTTAAGTTCTCTTTTAAAATATTTGATATCATCAAACTAGCCTCATTTTGGTATCCTATATTCTCCTTAATATCTCTTAATAAAGCTCTTGAATCTTCATTTGAATCTTGTTGTGTTCTGGAGAAATTCCCCAATTTAGATATAATATCATTTAATTCACTTGATAGATTTTCTACCCTGCTATTTGTCTTTTCAACATTTCCAGCTGATAAGTTTGTTTGAGATATTATGCTTCTTTGATTTTCCATTAGCTCTTCTACAGTTTTTATTGAATCAGCAAATCTACTAAACATCTCATTATTTTTATTTGTAATTTCTTTTAATGAATTTTTTAGTCCGTTAATTTCTTCATCCGCAGCATTAGAAAATAAATTATGCACATTGTCAAATAATGTACGTATAGCATTTTCATTAGTGTTTTGTGTAGTCATAACTAGTTTTTCTGTTGCTTGTCCTAATTTTATTAGAGTTGGAGCTAAATTTTCTTGCAATGATGTATCGAACTTTTTACCTACTTGCTCTGCAAAATCAGTTGCTAATTTTTGAAGCGAACTAGTTTGCTTTTCCAATTGAAAATATATTTCTTTAATTCCATCTTGCTGAGTATTTTTAGGGAATAGGCAATCCAATTTAGCTGCTAATATACCTACTCTATTTTCTAAATTTCCTAGACAATACTTTTCATAAAATGTTATTATCATAGAATATAAAATGCCGTATAAACTTGTCTTAAATGAAATTTTTATACCATCTATTAACAATTGTATGCTGTCTTTTGTTTTTTGCACATCTCCAGTCATATGAAGAGTCTGTAATCCTAATACCAATCCTAAAAATGTTCCAAATATACCTATAGCCGTAAGTAGCTGCGGTATGTAATTATGAATTTTATTATTAAACTTTCCTAATATAATATCTTCATCAAAAAAATAGCTTGCTTCCACTGTAGTAAAGTATTTTTCTAATACATCTCCATCATTGGTTTGACCAACTTTTATTCTTCTAATTGTTTTATCAAAGCTTTCCCATTTTTCTTTAAGACTATTGTTTTTAAAGAATTTTTTAATATCTAAAAATTTATTATCTATATCATCAAAATTTATTATATCTAAAAATTTTATAGATTCTTCTATATCTTTTGATACTCGCCTTAGTTTCACGTACAAATCACCTAGATTACATAAAGCAAATATAATAGTAACTATAAAAAATCCTAAAATAAGAGAACCTGCATTAATTACAGGGCTTATAGGGGTGTACCTAATAACCCAAAAAGTAATACCTATAAAGACAGCTATTGCTATAATAAAGCTTATAGTAAAATAATTCGATCTTTTGCTCAAAGTTTACCCTCCCTATTAAAAATTGCCACTAATTTTAATATTTAAATATATCCTTTATATTATTAGTATCATATATAGTTTAAATATTACTTCATCCAACCACATCAAACTCATTATTTTCGGTAATCTTATATAATAATACATTTACTAACTTACCTACTCTCTAACCTCCTCCTATAAAACTCCCTCTCTCTAAACTCCACAGCATCCTTAAAATGCTCCAAGAAAATTTCATTACCCTTAAACTCCTCTAATTCCTGATTTAAGAAAAATTCTTCTCCCTCTTTATAAAAAAAGTCACTTGAAGATTGTAATAAGAATTTTATAGGATTATCCTTTGCTAGTTTTACATACTCTCTCTTCCCCCAGCTTTTATAGTTTCTTGTAGCTTTATGTCTTGATAAATCAATCCCATTTGAACCTTTAGCATAAAATTCCTTAAAGCTTGTAAATATGTCGTCATCGTTTATTTTCATTTTTAAATTCCTTTTATTATAAAAAGCTAAAAACACAGGAAGTTTATAGGTTTTGCTCATACTAGTAGTTTCAAGCATATTAATAAATTCTTCAGCCTTGGAATTTAGAAGAGCTTTTTCTTCTTCCCTTAATTCTTCTATACTATCCAAAAATCTTAAATAATTATTGAATATATTCTGTTTAGACTTTTTCTTCATGTTCTCGTAAATATCATCATCCATATAGGTGAACATCTGAAGTCTCGATGGTCTCTTTCCTAAATCTTCTTTTACTCTAAAGTAATCTTCTATTATTAAATCTTGTATTTTCTTATTTGCCTCTTCCATCTTTTTAAATATATCTATTAGCTGCCATTGGAAATCTACTATACAGTCTTCTGGATAATCTTCTTCTTTAGGAGTACTGATTCCATTTAATCTATCCTTTATATTTTCTCTATTCCCAGTTAAGAAGAAAGGACCAAGGTTAGCTTTTTTATAATTTCCTATGAAATCTAGTACATTAAGATATTTTTTATCGTGATATTTTCTAAGTCCTCTTCCTAGCTGCTGAAGAAATACAGTAGGAGATTCTGTAGGCCTTAGGAACATAACCATATCAATAGAAGGTATGTCCAAACCTTCATTAAACATATCTACAGAAAATATTACTTTTATTTCCCCTTTAACAAGCTTGCTTATAGCTTCATTTCTTTCAGTATTACCTTCCTCATCTCCACTGTATACTGCACAAGCTGGTATATCTTTATTATTAAAATAATCTGCCATAAATTGAGCATGCTTTTTAGAAGTGCAAAAACCTAAAGCTCTATCACTTCTGTACTTTTCATAATTATTCACTATAAGCTCTGCTCTCTTATTAATGCTTAATGCCTCTTCCAACTCTTTTTCATTGTATTTTCCATTTTTGTATTCCACATTTTCATAATTAATGCTTTCATCATATATTCCATAATACCTAAAAGGTACAAGCCACCCCTTATTAATTGCATCTTTAAGACCTACTTCATAAACCACGTTATAATCACATAGTGCATAAACATCTTTATTATCTAACCTATCTGGTGTTGCTGTAAGCCCTAACAAAAATTTAGGTTTGAAATACTCTATTATATTTTTATAGTTCCTAGCAACTGCATGATGAAATTCATCAATTATAATGTAATCGAAATAATCTTTCTTAAAGTTATCTTCATTTAGATATTCCTTTTTTCCTAATGTTTGTACTGTAGCAAACAATACGTCGCAATCCTTATCTCTTGTGTTGTTCATAAAGAAGCCTGTTTTTGTATTTTTTCTTACATTTTTAAAACTTCTTTCTGCTTGCTTTAAAATTTCTTCTCTATGAGCTACAAATAAAACTTTATTAAAATCAATAGAATCAAAAGCTGCAAGGTAGGTTTTCCCTATGCCTGTAGCTGCTACAACTAAAGCTTTGTCCATATCCTCTTCTCTTGATTTTCTAAGCTCATAAAGAGCTTCAATTTGTGCCCCTTTAGGCTGTAGATATGATATAACATTGTTATCTTCTGGTTTCTCTTCTTCTCTTTTTTCTATATCTTTATAAAGCTTTGGTCTTACCCATTGCTTTGAGTAATCTTGAAGCTCCTTATCATCTATTATTATGGCTTCATTTAGAAATAGCTTTTCAAAGGTATCTCTATAATATTTAAAATCTTCTTTATGATCCTTTTTAGTTAATCTATAATTCCACTCTATTCCATCTGTCAATGCAGATTTTGATATATTAGAAGATCCTACAAATATGTCCCCTCCATCCTCATATTGAAATATGTATGCCTTTGGATGAAAGCTTCTTCTTTTGTCCTTATAAAATCTAAGGTCCACTTTATCACCTAGAATCTCTTTCAAAAGATATAAAGCAGACGGCTGAGTTATGTTTAGATAATTTCCTGTTAAGATTCTTATAGGAATGTTTTTATTAACAACTCCCTTTAAATCCTCCTCCAAAAGTCTAACCCCTGATTCCATTAGAAAAGCTACTATTATATCAATACTTATTGCTCTTTTAATAGAGTCTTTTAATCTAATGTATAAATGATGATTATCACCTGTAATACAGTTTTCAGAAAATGTATCTATTTCTTTATTTGCTATACCCTCTATTAGGTTTGTTTCCAGTGTACTTTTATAAAGTTGCTTCACTATTTCACCTTCTAAAAATTAATTCAACTTACTTTCTTCTGTTTATACTCAGAAGCTTTTATTGCAATAATTCCCATGTACATCATTTTGACAGGATTAAGCTTACAGAGTAAAATCTATGTATATATTAACTCTGGAGGTAAAGCACATGAAAATATATAATAAGCTTGTCCGAGATAAAATTCCTCAAATTATAAAAAACTCCAACAAAGCTTTTGACATACACGTAGCTTCTAAAGAAGAAGCCTTAAATCTCCTTAATAAAAAACTTGATGAAGAAGTTTTAGAGTTTCATAAGGATCAAAACCTAGAAGAACTTTCAGATATAATGGAAGTCCTTTTCTCTCTAGCAAAAAATTTAGGCTATAGTGAAGAAGAACTTCTAATCAAACGCCTAGAAAAACGTGAAGTCCGTGGTGGCTTTGATGAAAAAATAGTTCTAGAAAAGGTTTATGAATAGTATGATGGATATCTTCTACCCATCATACTCCACCAATTCATTTTTAAACTTTCTAATTCCCCCTCTAGGATTTTCTACATCTCCCTTATAGCGAGGTATCAAATGCACATGAAGATGCATTATAGTTTGCCCCCCATACTCTCCTACATTTATTCCCACATTGTAGCCATCTGGTTTATATTTTTCATCTATAAGCTTTTTTACTTCATGAAGTAGTTTATATATTTCTTTTATTTCTTCCTCTGTAGCTTCAAATAAACTTTCAAAATGTCTCTTAGGAATTATAAGAGCATGTCCTTCATTAACAGGAAAGCTATCAAATATTGCAAAAGCAAAAGCATTTTCTGCTATGTATTTTTCTTTAGGGTAATTGCAAAATAAACAGCTCATCTTCTCTTACCTCTCCCCTCTCTTCAAAACCCCCACAGCAACTCCAATAATCCTTGCATCTTCACTTCTGAGCATAATAGGCTCGTAATTAGGATTCTCAGGCATTAAAATAACTGAATCACCCATCTTTGTGAATCTCTTTAAGGTTGCATTTTCTCCTTCTGCTGCTGCCACTATATCTCTATTTTCAGCGGTATTTTGACCCTTTATTATTACATAATTCCCGTTATTAATATTGGCTCCTATCATGCTGTCTCCCTTAACTTTTAAAACAAAGTACTGCTGGTTTTCAGGGAACCATTCCTTTGGCAAATACAATTTATTTTCTATCTCTTCATTCATTTGAATAGGTATTCCTGCTGCAATATTTCCATAAACAGCAAGTTTCTTAAGTTTATCTTCTTTATATTCTACAGCTGCTTCACCATTTTTTAGGGTTAGCTCCTCTGGAAGTGAATCATCCTTCATTAAATTAAAGTTTTTGTTATGCTTAGTATCTATATATTCATAATTACTGATGGAAGAAGGAAGCATATTTGTGTTAAAGCATGGTATGTCTTCCAGCTCATTAAAGCTTCTATCTATTATAGTTAGCTTGTTCCCATCTGTAGCTATTCCATAATGGCAGGTGTTTGTAGTGCTCATGTAGCTTTTCAGCTGATCTATAGCATCTTCAATTCCCATATTTGGTGCCTTTGTTTCTATAAATATATATGGAAGTTTTTTATTGTCTTTATATATGCTTACCACAATATCTACAAAGCCCACCTTTGAAAAGCTATTGATTTTGTATTCAATATCTATTAAGCCAAGTGGGTATTTGTAGTTATCCTTAAGTTCTCTTAAAATCCACTGCCTAACCTTTTCTTCTCTTGAATAGATATCAATTATTTTTTCTTTGCATATGTAATCTTCAACTTGATTTATGTTATAGAATTTGCTTATATTGCAATTTTCTTTTATTCTTAGGAGCTTTGGATTTATCTCATTTATAAACTTTGAAGGTCTTCCTGCGCTGGTCATATATAAAAGCTCATTTGCTCTTGTCATTCCAACATAGAGGATTTTTCTTTCTATGGATTCCTGATATTCCTTCTCTATCTCATCCTTATAGGAAAGGTAAGGTATTACGCCTTCATTTATGCTAGCTATGAATACCACCTTAAATTCTAAGCCTTTTATTGAGTGGAGGGTTAATAGCTTTATTGAATTTGTATTGAAGTCCCCTTCATTACTAGTTATTTCACTGGCAGTAATGTTGGCTGCCTCTAGCTTTTCTTTTATGCTGGATAAAATCATTTTATTTTTAGCTATTATTGCTATATCTTTTAAGGCGAAGGTTTTAAGCAATCTATTTATTTGATTTATTATAAAGTTTGCCTGTTCATTGTCATTATTAAAGTGTTTGTAAATTGGATAAGAGCCTTGTCTATCTATCAGTGAAGGCTTTACATAGTTATCGTCTTCCACAACATTTGGATCATTTTCTACTAGGCTATAGGCAGCCTCTGCAATTTGAGTTGTGGTTCTGTAGTTTTTAGAAAGGATGTTGCTTTTTCCAGTCATGTCAAAGCCAATGCTTGAAAAGCTTCTTCCTTTTACAAGCCAGCTGTGAGGATAAATGTTTTGTGCTGTATCTGCTACAAAAATTATGCTGGAATAGTCTTTTTCATTGTACATTTCCTTTAGAATTTCTATCTGGACTCTAGTTAAATCCTGGCTTTCATCTACAATTATGTGAGAATATTTGTTTTTTGGACGTTTTTTAATCTGTTGAAGTGCCATTAATGCCATGTCTTTAAAGTCTATGTAGCCTTGATTTCTTAATTCTTCATTATAAATTAGCATTAATTCAAAGATGTTTTTTCTTTTATCCGAATTCTTTCTAAGCTTTTGAGGTCCTTGTATGCTCTTTTGACTTGTCCTACCTATTCTGTCCACACTTTGGTATTCTTCAAGATTCATATAGTTACAGGATTTTATCCAATCAATTTCATCCATTAGGAATTGGGCATTAATCTGTTCAAAAACCTCTTCTTCTGGGTGCAGCTTGCCCATCTTAGCCATGCATCTTTTTAAAGTAGTCATGGTTATTTTCTTTTCTGCAGTTAGATTATATTTAAGCCTATTTTCCTTTTTATACTCTTGGAAGTAGGAGTATATTATCTTATCAATATTTTTAAGATAGACTCTTTCTTTTTCTCCGCTCATTAGGGAATATAGTGACATTTGCTGTTCTTCATTTTCTACTTTTTTATATAAATGCTCCAAGTAGTTAATTAAGGTTTTATTGTAAGTTACCATTAGAATGGAGTCATCCTCATTGAAGCAGTAGTTATTCAATAAAAATGGTATTTTATAAATTGCTACAGTGGTCTTTCCAGAGCCTGCCACCCCTTTTATTAGGGCATGTCCTTGAGGCTTTGACTGTATTAATTTCTTTTGTTCCATGTTTAGATTCATATAATATCCCCCAGTTTTACCTAAATTAAGAACCTGTTTCAATCACAATTAACTTTTATGTAAAAAAATTTATCATTTTTTGCACTTTATGTGTACATTTTACCATAAAAAACTGCGCACTTCTCGCCTACTTTAAAAATTTTCTACAATATTTCCATAATTTATTTGTATTTTCGTAAAAAATCCACATAGCTATAAACTTTCCTTACATGTGTTATTTAATTTTAGACATAAAAAAATAACCATGTTACTATTAGCAAAATGGTTACTCTATGTATATAAATTATTTAATTATACTGGTCTACGTTTTAATATATTAATATCTACCTCATGCTCTATGTGAAGCTTGTACTTCTGTAATTATATCTATCTTTTTTTCTATTGCTTCAAGTTTAATTGAATTCTTTTTTATATGGTTTTTAACTCCATTCACTTCATTTTCAAGCCTTGTTTGACCTTCTAATAATTTAATGAGTATATCTTTAATTTCATTATCCAAAATATCACCTCAAAATTGATTTTAATTTATTTAGCAAGCTTTAATAAAGCTTGTACTTCTCCAACAATTTGAACTTTTTTATTTAAATCTTCAAGAAGCAAAGTGTTTTTATCTGTTTTTTTCTCAAGGCTTCCAATCATATAAATAGCCTACTCAAAAGCATCTTTTAACGCTATGTTCAATCCTTTAAAAACTTCACAATTAATGGTTTCTTCATAACTATATCCATCTACTTTTAATATAGTATTATTAGTAAATCTATAGCAAATAGCATTTCTATTAGCAGGATTAATTATCCAATATTCTTCAACACCAGCTCTTAAATATAAGTCTAATTTAGTTATATAATCATGACTGCTATTTGATGGTGACACAACTTCTATGATTAATGTTGGTATACCTTTGTAGCTGTTATCTATAATATTTTTATTATCACATACTACAAATACATCTGGCTGAACAACATTTTTATTATTGCTGCTATCTACTAAGGTAACATCTAGTGGCGCTATAAAAGGCTTACAGTCTTTATCCTTAAAATAATTCTTTAGGATAAAGAATAGATTCCCAACTACATTTTGATGTTCAATTGATGGTGACCCCATCATAAATATGCTCCCATGAATAAATTCACATCGGTCACTTTCTGATATTTTTAAATATTCCTCATAAGTATACAATTCTTTTTCATGGAATGACATTATAAAAACACCACCATCCTGTATTGAATAAATATATCTTTACTAATTATACCATAATTATTATGCCCTTATACTTAACTTTTCATATTCATGCTAAACATGTGTTCATAATTACGAAAGTATATCTTCTGGATTTTCCCCCTATCCTACCCCACCTTCTGATACTCCGCCATCCACTTAAGTTTCACTATGCCTACTTTCCCATTTCTATTTTTGGCAATAATATTCTCGATTATATCCCTATCTTCAGTATCCCTGTTGTAATAGGCATCTCTGTATAAAAACATTACAGCATCCGCATCCTGCTCTAGACTTCCTGATTCTCTAAGATCAGAAAGCATTGGTCTATGATTTATTCTGGTTTCTGGTGCTCTTGAAAGCTGAGATAAGGCAATTATAGTAATGTCTAGTTCCTTAGCTAGAAGTTTTAATTCTCTTGATATTTTAGATATATCTATGTTTCTGTTTTCTGACCTTTCTTCGCTATTTATAAGTTGAAGATAGTCTATTATTACAATGTCTAAACCCTTTTGCAGTTTCAATCTTTTACATTCTCCTTTGATGCCCCTTAGAGAAAATATTTTGTCATATATGTATAGACTGGAGCTTGCTAAATCTCTAGAGACCTCAGTTAGTTTTATCCATTCTTCATCAGTGAGATAGCCATTTTTTATGCTGTTACAGTTTATTTCTCCTAAGGTGGAAAGTGCTCTTTCAATAATTTGATTTTTGCCCATCTCCAGGTTAAAGAAGGCTACCTTTGCTTTTTCCTTTAGGGCTGTATTTAAAGCTAGGTTTAATGCCATGGCTGTTTTTCCCATGGAGGGCCTTGCTGCTAGGATTATTAGCTCTTCCTTGTTAAAGCCTCCAAGAATTTTATCAATTACCTTGTAGCCTGTACTTATGCCAGGTATTTTTCCTCCATTTTTGTAACGGGCCTCTATTGTGTCTATAACTTCCATGAGGCTTTTTTCGGTGCTGCCATCTTCTAAATTGTTCCTTCTTTTCAGCTTTAGAAAGGCGCTTTCCAGTGAATCTATTATTTCCTCACAGGATTTATCCTCCTTTTGGATTTCACTTCTTTCTACCTGAAGGAGAGCCATTAACCTTCTTAGCTTTGCTTTTTCTTTAATTATTTCTCCGTAATGGAGCACATTATTAGAGGGCAAGGAGGAAGCGTAAAGCTCACTTAAGTAGCTGATACCCCCTATTTCAGCAAGACTCCCACCTAATTTTTCACACAGTGAAACCACATCTATAGGCTTCCCTTCCTCATATAGTTTAACTGCTGCATTGTATATAAGCTTATGCCTAGTATTATAAAAATCATCGCTTTCTAAAGAATTAATGATGCTGCAAAAGGCATTGTTATCTCTAAATAAGGCTCCTAGAATATTTAATTCTGCATCTAGGTTGTAAAATCTATTAATATACATAAGTACCCCTCCTATTCTACGTAAACATAGGCATCAGCATTGGCACCTTCAAAAGAACTTTCACTAGTCTTATCCTTGTTTTTACCCTTCCAATCCCTTTGGTAAGCAAGAACTGCTTCACCTGTGGTAAGTCCAAGGTTTAACCAATTATTTAAAACTGAATTTATATAGCTCATGGTTCTAGCATTATGGTGTACTGCCTCTTTAATTGCTAAAACAATAGCAGCACAGCTTATATCCTGACTCCAATCTGTTAACTTTTCGTATTCTATTGGGGTTATTGGGTGGATGTTATTATTAAAAACTTGTACCACATCAGTCATATCAGAGGTTTTATTTTTGGCAGCAGCATTAGAAGTTGATTGTAGATTTAAATTTTCTATTTGATCTTCTTTTGCTTCTTCTTCTTTTTCAATTTCTTCTTTAATTTCTTTTTTAATTTCTTCTTCCCCTAGGTCCTTATAAGCCCCTTGTAAGCCCCTTATTTTTTCCTGAAAACCTGCAATATCCTTAAAAATTTCTTCAAGAGGATATGCTAGTTTTTCGCACATGGTGTAAAACTTATCCACAAATTCTCTATTTTTTACTTCTTTTAATTCCTTGTTTATGCACAGAATTGTGTTCTTGCTGTTTATAAAATTGTACTTTATCCAATTGGTAATCATGATTTCCTTTGTATTCTCGCTGTATTCTATCTTTCCATAATTAATAAATCTCTCTAAAAGCTTATCCACAGTTTCTCTATTATAACCTGTTTCATATTCAATAGCTCTTTTAGGAAGCTCAAAAATTCCGCACTGTTTAGTGTTTGAACATTGAAGCAGATACACATAAAAGAATTTTTCCTCTGGTGTTAAATCCATAATGAAAGCGTCACGCCAAAATGATAATTGTAATTGTCTGTATAATGCCATAAAAAAATCACCCTCCAAAATTTAATCTATAAGGTATATATGCACTTATAGATAAATTTGGAAAAGTGAAAGTAATTTTATGTCAATTCATAAGCGGTTTTATATATTTTATTAAATCATTATCCAGTATCCTAACTCCTGAAGAATTTAAATGATCTGCATCTTTAAAATCCTTATCCGTAAACATACTTTTCTCTCTGTTTATAAAATTATAATCTATATATTCAACGCCGTTTTTGTCTGCTATCTGTTGAAATTTATTGTGAAGTTCATCATAGTTTTTAATTAGCTTCAATGAAGTTGGTGGAAGTGGCGCTGTTACCATTATGACCTTTATGTTATTTTCTTTGCACAGCTTTAAAACCTTATCGTCATAGGATAATCTTTTTTCATTCCAGTTAGGTCCCTTATAATCCTTTAATTTATTTCCTGTAGTGAGTTCTGAATAGGATGCAATTCCATCATTGCTTACATAACCTAATCCTTGATAAGCCTCACCTTTTGCTGATTCCAGAGGAGCTTGTTCATTTTCTTTCTTACCTGTAATAAGCTGTTTAAACAAGCTGTATTCTCTCTCCATATTTGCTTTTATTAAAGCTTTATTAGCCCAGTTATCCTTATCTCTAACTGCCATTAGTAATGCTTTAGGATAATCTTTAGGATTAAAATCATTAATTAAGCAAGAGAGCTTATTTAAGGAGGGTTTAAGATAATCATAGGTATAAGAAGCAGAAATAAAATCAGAATCTTCTCCTTCAGCCATAACAAAATACTGTTCAAAAACTATCACCTTTGGCTTTTGATATTTCAATACTTCCTTTAGCACATAGTAGCTGTCCACAGGGTTCTGACTTGAGTGCCCCATATTGAAAGAATTAATTCCAAGTTTACTATTAAATATCTCAGGATCAAAGCTTCTATAAGCATGAGAGGAGCCTAAAAATATTAAATCTAAATTTTCATTGTTCTTACTTATATTATAAAACTCTTCCCATCTCATTCTTGGGTGAAAGTCGCTTTTATATCTTCCGGGGTCTAGTAAAAATGCTGCCTCAGCTTCTATTATAAAAAAGCAAACTACAAAAGCTACTGCTTTAATTAATCTATTAATCCAAAGTCTAGAACTGAAAATAGATGAAGCTGGTTTTGGTCGCAACGTCATACACCCCCAATATTAGAATTGCAAAAATTAGCAAATAATAAAATGACCATCTTAAAGCAAGAGGCTTTTTATCGAAGAATTCCCACATACCTTTTTTAATATTTATATAATCTATAAGCATTAGAAATAAAATCAAAATTACACATAGTATAAATTCACCATAGGAAGTCACCCCAAATAAACTGCTTACCTTTCCAAAGCCATTAAACTGAAACATTCTTTTAATTATATACGTTGCACTTGAAAGTGAAGTAGCTCTAAAAAATATCCATGCAAAACATACTAGAGAGAAGGTTATAAAAGCTCGTATAAGTAAATATATTGAACTGCCTAAAGTCCCTTTTAATCTGCTTTTAAAGCTTGTCTCAATATTTCGCACTAGGTTTTCCAGTATAAGAAAAATACCATTAAGACTGCCCCATATAATATATGTAAAGTTTGCTCCATGCCAAAATCCGCTAACTGCAAAGGTTAATAAAAGGTTAAAATTTCTCCTCCAGCTAGAAACTCTATTTCCTCCAAGTGGTATATAAAGATAATCTTTAAACCAAGTGGACAAAGATATATGCCATCTCCTCCAAAACTCAGAAACAGTTTTAGAAAAATAGGGTTGCCTAAAGTTATCCATCAGTTTAAAGCCCATAGTCTTTGCAGAACCTATAGCTATATCCGAATAGCCTGAGAAGTCACAATAAATTTGGAAGGCAAAAAAAATTGTAGCTACAACTAATGTGACACCAGTATACCTCTCTGGAGAGCTATATACCTGATTTACATATATAGCTAGCCTGTCAGCTATAACCACCTTTTTAAAGAAGCCCCAAAGCATTATCTTTAACCCAAATATAAATCCTTGAAAATTAAATTCATGTCTCTCATGAAACTGATGCAATACATTTTGAGGTCTCTCAATAGGCCCAGCTACAAGCTGAGGATAGAACATAACATACAAGGCGTAAATTATAAAGTTTTTCTCTGCCTTTTGCTTTTTTCTGTACACCTCTATTACATAGCTTAGGCTCTGAAAGGTATGAAAGGATAATCCTATTGGCAGTATTATAGATAACCCCTCTATGGGATAATTCCAATGGAGAAAGCTGGCTAGTTTTGCAATGTTAATATTAAAGAAATTGAAATACTTAAAAACAAACAGCAAACCCACATTTGTAAGTACACTTAAAGTCAATAAGAGTTTTCTCTTTTCCCCTTCCAGCTTCTCCAAATATATACCAGCAAAATAATCTACTGTAATGGCAAATAATAAAATAAGTATATATTTTGGAACAAAGCTCATATAAAAATAGCAGCTAAATAAAAGCAGCATTATAATCCTTAATTTGTGAGGCAAAACATAATATAAGGTAGTTACTAATATGAAAAACAATACAAAATGCAGTGAATTGAACAGCATCGCTCAATATTCCTCCAGAATTCAACATTATTCGATATAACATTACAATTCTAACATTAGGATGTATTGTTGTCTATAAGGCTTGGACTACCATTAAAAAAGGTTGCTGAAAAATCAAATGATTTCCAGCAACCTTATACTTGTTTAACTTCTTAATGCTCTCCTTGAGCTTCAATTATCTTTTTTATTTTCTCAATATCCTTATCCGTAACCCCTGTATATTTTTTTATTTTTTCTTCTGATTCTCCATCAATTAACATATTTTGGGCAACGTCAAGTTTTGCTTTTTCTTCAATTCTTGGATCATAAAAGCTTTTTACCATACTCTCTACCTCCAAATTTCAAAATTAAGACAATTAATTTTATTCTCAATTTACTACTTACTTGTGTCTCTCAAGTTCTTCCATATACTCAACTAAATCTCCTATATTAGTATAAGGATTACTTTCAACTAAGTCTTTTACTATAGCTTTATATTTGTCTATTTCTACGTTTGGTAACTTTCTTCCTAAACTTTCATGATGCTTTCTCAATCTTTTTCCAACTTCTATTGCTTTACCTGTTAATTGCTTTAATATTTCATAAATATCTTTATTCTTTTCATAGTCTGAAATATATTTATTAAATTTTTGTATTACAGCATCATAATCTTTTAAATTAGCTGTAGTATATTCAAAATGGAAAAGAAACCATAATTCAAAGCATGGATTAGATATCCCTAGATTTATTTTGTTTCTATCTGCTATTGGCTTAGCTTTTTCTATTTCATCAATTTTGCTTTGAATAGCATTGTTATTTTTATAGTTTATATCAACATCAAAAATACACCAGACTCTATCTCCATCTTCTTCATTAATATCATACTTATTCTCTTTAAAATAAATAGCTCTTTCAACTAAACTTTTACAATCTGTGGCCTTACCTTTGTCTTTTCCTCTAGATTTTTTATCTGCTACCTTAACATCTACTCTAGTATATTTAGAATCAAACCCTTCAAAGTAATTAACCTCTGTTTCTTTACCTTCGCATATAATTACAATAGTCGGATTAACTCTACGTATTCCTTTTTTTCTAGATTTTTCAGCACTCTTTTTTAGCTTCATTTCAAAGCTCCTTTAAGGTAAGGAATTGCACCGTATTTTCCTTGAAGATATCCTTTTTCTATCTTTTCACTCTTTCTTATTCCTCCAAAATCATACAATGAGTATAAATCAGTACTCTTATCTTCTTTTTTTTCTACAAACCATATTTGATCCCTTCTTAGGACATCTATATCTAAAAGATTTGTATCATGAGTTGAAAAGATCAGTTGCGCATTATTTTTATTTATTTCAGGATCTAAAAATAATTCTACAAGTTTCATTACTAGTAATGTATGAAGTCTTATATCTAGTTCATCAATTACTAAAGTATATCCATTAATTAATACACTAATTATAGGGCCCAAAATTCCAAAGTACTTTTTAGTACCTTCTGATTCCTGTCCTAAATTAAAATAGATATCTATTGCATTTCCAGCTTCATCTACACCTCTGTGCAAAGTCTTAATATCTAAAACTCCAGTCTTTTCTTCATCAAGAGTTTTAATTATGTCTGCTTTAGCCCCATCTGAAAGCATTTTAAATAGTTCTGAAGATAAGATATCAGACTTTTTCTTCACTTGGACATCTATGTCTTCTATATCCATATCAGCATATCTCATATATTTTTTTACATAATCATTTACTTCATTACTTTCTAACATAGCCCCACCTGTGTAGGACTCTAAATCTTCATGGTCAATAAATACATCAAAATACTCACTAAGCCATTTAAATGGAACCTTTGCCTTTTCATACTCCCAGAGACTTTCAGTTGCTAGAAATAACTTGTTTTTCGAATGAAATTTTTCTTTTAATTCAGTTTGACGTTCTATATCACTAGTAAACTTATAATCATCATCTTTTCTTTCGAAAATAGTGCTTTGCCTTCCATTAGGATAATAATATAAATATTCTTCAGTAACTTCTGTTTCTATGACCGAAAACATATATAGATACTTTATTCCTTCATGAACAAATAATATTCTAAATTCACTGGGCTCTTTTAAAAAGTTACCATCAAGTTTAAAAGGTACTCTTGGTATTTTTCTTCCCTGTTGCATTTCATGAGATTTATTTATAAAAAAGCTAACAAAATTCATAGCTTTTAAAATATTAGTTTTTCCTGAAGCATTTGCTCCGTATAAAACTCCAACATTTAAAGCTCTTTTTTCATTCTTACCTTTTTCGTAAACTACAGTATTTTCTTCAATACGAAACTTATCCTTTGAAGCTACCATATTCAAGGTTACCTCTTCTTTTATTGATAGAAAATTCCTCACTGTAAATTCTAGTAACATATAAGCCCTCCATTCTATCACATGATTTTATATCATTTATATTCCCTTATTAAGTATATTATAATCATATTTTTGCAAAAAAGATACAAAATAAGCATATAAATTCTTGTAAATTAACAATTTAAATTAAAAACACTATTGATAGTAGAAAATTATAGTGATATACTTAATTCATGGAAGTAAAAATAAATAGTGCTTTATGGTATATTTATTTTTTATTTTTGCAAAAATAGTTCATTTTTATTAAATAATTCACTTTATTTTTGGCTTTACAAAAATAAAAAAGACAGCTGCAACTGTCTTTTTAGGAAACACTGACAGGTTTCCACTTCTAGTAAATATGTATATTTATTCAAAACAATTTTATCATAAATATTAGAAGATAACAATCCTCTGTCAGAGATTGGAGTAAATACAATGGGTAAAAATCAACACGTAGTTCCTCACAATGGTACTTGGGCTGTTCGTGGTGCTGGAAATAGTAGAGTAACATCAACTCATAGAACTCAAAGCACAGCAATAAATGCTGCTAAATCCATATCCATAAATCAAGGCTCTGAAGTTGTAATTCACAGACCTAATGGACAGATAAGAGATAAAAATTCCTATGGTAATGACCCTTTTCCACCAAGAGGATAGTCTACAAATCATAATTAAGTAAGGAGGATTAATTCTATGTATACAACAGGTGAAAAACCAGGTAAAGGAACTTATATATGTACAAAATGTGGCCAAAAGGTAGTATTAGATGATAATACCGATACATTGCCGCCTTGTCCAAAATGCAACAACACTAAATTTCATAAATAATAATTCAAAACCACATGGCAAGTATATTGTCATGTGGTTTAATAAAAGGAGTGAATCATTATATTTAATAATGAAAATTTGATAAATATTACTACTAAAATTATTTCTTGGCTTCAAAATATGGCATTCTTCATTGCTAGCATAGTTCTTCCTTTGTATATTGGGTGGACTTTTCGTTTCAATAGTTTTTCTTCTAATTTCTCAAATGAAGAATTACATTTATTATCTTCTCAATTAGGAATGTCTTACGATAAATTAGTGTATTTTTTAGATAATTTAAATATTGCTATAACAGCATTAATTGTTATAGGTATTTGGAAACTAATTATATGGTTGGAATCAAGAAACAAAAGATCTAATCAGTGCTTTGAGCTAATACATCAATTTGCTATTTTCACTGTATCGATTACTTTTATTGTTAAAATCATAAAAAACATACTTTCTTAAAAATAATAAGAATGGAAAGGAGACTCCTTATGCAAAAGATATTCCCTATTCAAGGATTAACTTTATCTACCCCAATAACTGTGCCTATTAGATCATATACTAATTCTGATTTAGTTCAATTGTTTGGATTACCCGAAAAAAACTTATATAATAAAGAGTATGTGTTTATCGATGAATTCACATTTGTATCTCACAATCAACTTGACAAATATATACAAAACAAACATGATTTAGATGAAATTAACATTAAATTTCCCAACATAGAAACATTTGCTCTTATTGGACAAAGAGGGTCTCAATTATATGAGATATACGACCTTAAAGTGGCTTTATCTATAATTTATTTTGCTAATAGATTAGCAATTGAATCGGTTAAAGATTTTTTTAAATATAGTCTAGTTAGTTATGGATATTATAGTGAATCAGGAATAAATTCTTGCTATTGGGATGTAAAAATAGGTTCAATTCCTATAACTCAAAATGATTTCGATGGTACAATTGAAACCTTATATTTAGATGATAATGAACCTGAATCTTGGAAAAAACCAGTTTATATTAAAAATAATTTAATAATTAATGCTGATATTCAAAAATATGTAAATATGTTATCTATTAAACTATTAGGTAGAGATGAAATGTCTCTTAAGCTACGTTCTGCCTTGAAGTTTATATATGATACATTTCCTTACCATAATGTAGATTCAAATATAATAACATATTCTACTGTACTAGAAACATTATTATTAAAAGAAAATGAGAGTGGAACTCAACGCAAACAAGTTTCTGTTAGAGCAGCTTGTCTAATAGCTGATAAACAAAATTATGAAGCAAAAAAGTATATTTCTAACTGGATATTTTATTTCTATAACTATAGAAATAAAATTGTACACGGTGGAAAAAGTTATTTAGAATTTCATGCTGAAGAACCCGTTATTTTCAGACATGCCACTTCTCTAATAACTCATATTATATTTGCATTAATAAAAGAAGTTCTTATTAATAATATTAAAAGTATTAGTTGTATAAAAGAAATTGTTCAAATAAATGGAACAAAAGATAATCTCAATAATAACTTTAATTATATACAAGAAAATGATTTGCAACTTTATTACGAAGAAAACTAAATCTTTAAAATAAATTATACGTACTAAAAATATCCTGCTTATTATATTTGTCGAAAGCGAAAGGAGTTCATTAGTAGTTTAGACTAAACATCAGTATTATAATGATTGCTTAGTTATTTTTCTATCTATTCCACAGCCCTATCTATTTCTCTCTCAACAGTAACTTTCTTCTTCCTATAAACCCACTCCAAAAATCTCGTTGAATAGGCTAAGTTTCTTGTTGGACAAGCATCTACGCAATGTCCGCAGCCAACACATCTAAGCTCCGTTGCTGCTTTTCCATCCTTTGCATTGTCCTTGATGTTTATGGACATAGGGCAAGCTTTATTACACTTACCGCATTGAACACATTTTGTCTTATCTGTTGTTATTCTTTGACCTGCTACCTTGCTTATTAAGCCTAGCACAGTTCCTAAAGGGCAATAATAGCAGTATCCTCTGCCAATAAAGGCTACCCAGAAAAACATAGCCATCAATAACTCTGTAGTTAAATACTTATAATTTTCTACCTTTCCCATAAAGCTTATATTCCCGCCTATTGATGTACCTGCTAAAAACAGTATCCACCAAAATGTAAAGAAAACTGCAATGGCTAGGAAAATCCATCTTAAAACTGAAAAAAACTTTAGTGCTTTTTCATTTATCTTTTTACTTTTTCCCACAAGAGGTATTGCCGGTGCAAAGACTTCTGCTGCAAAACCATTAAAAAGGCATAAGGTAGAGCACTGCCACCTTCTACCAAATAAAAGCGTTCCTATAAGTACAATAGTACTTACGCAAATATAAAAAATTAAAGCTGCTGATATTCCTGCAGCACCCCAAACCGGAAAACGGCTGATATAAAAGGTTGACTCTGAGCTTAACAACTGCAGCGGAGTGGTTGTCCAAGGTAATGGCATTGTAAAAAAGTATAATTCACTATTATTTAAAAGTAAAGGTGTTATTATGTGCACAATCAATGCTGCAATAATAAAGCCTATTAAATTTCTCTTTCTCATGGTGTTTATTTTAGAAGTGCTTACTATTCTTAAAGTTAGGAAACTACAGACAATTATAAAAATAGTTTTTATCCAATTTTCGTAAAAGTGCCAAAACCATGTGATAAAGGCAGCAGCTTCTGCAGTTGCTTTACTTGCATAGCCGTAATTTAATCCTGCAATTATTATGCATAGGATTATATATATCCATAGAATAGCTTTAAGTATTTTTAATTCTAAAGTTTTATTGTTGGCCATTTTCACACTCCTTTTTATAATTATTAAATTTAAAACTCTTTATCCCCTTTTTCACAGAGCATCTTCAAAAATGCTTCACTAGCAATAGATAGAGGATGAGATGTTCTACTGATAGCACAAATAGTTCTTTTAGGTATCTCTTCTTTAAGTTTTACTCTAAAAACCGATTTCTTTTCTAGAGATGCTCTTGCAAACTCATAGGGTACAAAGCCTATGCCAAGGTTGTTTTCTACCATAGGTGTTATTAAGTCGGAGGTCGCTAGTTCTATATCTGGATTTAATGATAGATCATTCATTAAAAAGAATTCATCTAGAAATTGTCTTGTAATTGTGCCGGATTCCATGCATACTATGGGATATTTAGTCAGATCATTTAATGAAACTTCCACATCCAGTAGTTCTGAAAAATCACTTCCTGCAATGAAAATATCTTGAAAATCTAATAGCTTTGTAATGGAAAGATCCGGCTCCTTTTCGTTAGGTGACATGACTAAAATTGCAAAATCAATAAGTCCTGATCTAAGTGAAGCTATGGTAGCAGGAGTAGTGCTGTTAGTAACCTTAAGCTTTATGTCAGGATTATCTTCTCTAAACTTTTTTAGATATGGAAGCAGCATAAGGTGAATGCTGGTTTCACTGGCACCAATGGTTACCTGACCTCTAGTTAACTTTTTTGCTGCGTTTATATTGGCTTCAGCTTCAAAAATATGCTTACATGCTATTGATACATGTTCATAGAGCATCTCAGCTTCCGGTGTTAGAGTTACCCCTTTTTGAGAACGTAAAAATAAAGTACATCCTAAGTCCCTTTCCAAAGTCTTAATTGAGTGAGTTACTGTAGGCTGAGTAACACACAGGGCTTTTGAAGCATTTGTAATGTTTTTATATTTAGCTACATAATAAAATACCCTATAGGCATCAAAACTTACTGCCATATAAATACGCCTCCTAAAGCTTTTTTATACCATAAAAATTATCTATAGACTTCATAAAAATAAAGTATTATATTTATGAAACTATAAGTAGTATAATATATTTTGTATAGATAAACAACAAAAGCAAAATGGACAGGTTCAATTAATAATTAATAAGGAGATTAGGGTAAAATGAGTGAAACTTTAGAAGCGGCTATGGTCATATGCTTTGGTATTTCATGGCCAATGTCAATTGTAAAATCCTATAAAGCAAAAACCAGCAAAGGTAAGAGCTTAATTTTTATGACATTAATTTGGATTGGATATATCTGCGGTATTGGAAGCAAGCTTGTATCCAGTAAAATTACTTATGTATTTATTTTCTATGTTATCAATCTTATAATGGTATCAATAGATATCTTCCTCTATTTCCGCAATTTAAAACTAGATAAGTTAGCGGAGAATAAATAACCTTTTCCATAGGTTTTGAACAATCTGAAAGTTGCTGTAGGATTAACGCTTCTACAGCAACTTTATTATTTATTCTATAAACTCACTTTTTTCCCCTGTATAGTATAAAACCAATTGATGCAGAGCTCTTGTACAAGCTATATATAGAAGCCTTCTATCAAAGTCGCTATTATAATTTTCTTTTGAGACATTATATACTAATACTACATCAAATTCTAAACCCTTTGCTAAGTAAGCAGGTATAACTAGAACTGAATTTTTGTTATCTGAGCTTATATCATCTAACATCTTAATATCAATAGAATTTCCTAACATATATTGTATGTTCTTTGCTTCCTTTTCTGTTTTGCATATTATAGCTATAGAGTTATAACCTGTTGCACAGAATTTTGCCACGTCTTCACAAAGCTCTTTCTTGAATTCCTCTAAATCCTTCATGGACTTTACTTTTGGATCTGCTTCATGCCTTTCAAAAGACACAAATTCCTGCTTATTATTAAGGAGCTTTTGATTAAAATTACTAATTTCAAAGGAAGACCTGTATCCTTTGTTTAAAGTCATTTTTATTGACTTTTTTTTATGAAGTATTTCCTCTACATAATCGTAAATGTTTTTATGTGCACACCTTTCTAATGTTTGATTAAAATCTCCTAGCACAGTGAACCTGGCATTTTTAAATAAATGCTTAAAAATATGATAATGCATCGGGTAATAATCCTGAGCTTCATCTATAACTACTTGTTTAATGCTAGTAAATTCTTCATTACCTTGTACTTTGATTTTCATATATAAAAGTGCCGCTGCATCTTCATAGGAAATGTCTCCTGCACTTAAGTTTTTATTTGTTTCAGCTATAATTCCATCTATATTTCCCGGCAAATTTATACCCTTAGATAATTTATAAAATAAATTCTTATCCTTAAAAAGCAACTTATATAAATCCCCAGATTCTACTTCAGTAATTTTTTTAATATACTCCATTAACTTGCCAGCTTCTTTAATGGCTATAAGCCTGCTGAAGGACTTAATCTCAAATCTGTGTTCTTCTGTAGTTCTCTCTACAATTTTCTCAATTACTTTAAGCCTTTCCTTCCTTAGTGGATAAATCTTATTTAGCAGCATCCTCTCTATTCTTTTTAGCCTTTTAGCCATAGGAATATTTATTTTATTATCAAGAAACATATTTTTTAATTGCTGCCCAGTTTCAATCGTTTTTCCATCATAATACACGTCTTTAAATGGGATTAATTTTCTTTCGCAATATTGAAGTAATCTATCCAGTATTTTAACAAATTCCTCTGACCCTTTGAATCTTATGCCTTCAAGCTTTACTTGAAATTTATCATTTCCCTGAAGTGTTATCAGGTTTTCCATCTGCTCTTGTCGTTTCTCCCCTTGAATAAAATCATCAAAGGTTACCTGCTCTACATTTTCCTCCCCTAGCTCTGGAAGCACCTCAGAAGTATATTTGCTGAATATAGCATTAGGAGAAATTATTAAAACATCATTTATATTTAATTTTGAACTTAATCCTTCATAAAGTAAAAATGCTATTCTGTGAAGAGCAATAGAGGTTTTGCCGCTTCCTGCAACTCCTTGAACTATCAAAAGTTCATTTTCAGTATCTCTTATGATAATATCCTGCTCTTTTTGAATAGTTTGAACTATACTTTTCATTTTCGAAGAAGAATTTCTGCTCAATACTTCTTGAAGTATTTCATCATTTATTTTTATGCTGCTGTCAAAAAAGTACTTAAGTTTAGAGTTTTCAATTTTATATTGCCTTTTTAATAAAATATCTCCATTTATTATACCTGCTGGTGACTTATAAGAGCCACTCCCTAATTCATTTCTATAAAATATACTTGCTATAGGAGAACGCCAATCATACACAAAAATATCATCTGTTTTTGTATTCATCAAATTATATAAACCAATGTATATTTTATCTGGGCTGTCATAACCATTTTCAGCAAAGTCAATTCTTCCAAAATAAGGAGAAGTAATCATTTTATTATATCTATAAATTCTTTTTTCCGTACTTACATAATCTCTTGTTTGTGTATTAACCTCATTTAAATATTGGTTCATCTCTGATATTTTTGCAAATTCCCTTGAAGCATGTGAACTTTCTTGCCACATTTCCCTTCTTGAATCTATAACCTTCCCCCGTTTTACCTGCAAAATTTCATTTTCTTTTTTTAGCTCAGACTCAATGGTAGTAATAACTTCTTCAAGGTAAACTGATTCTTCTTTCTGAATTTCCATAAAATTATTCACTTAACCACTCCCTAATAATTTTTTATAAAAACCCTTGACAACATAGCTCTCTTAATGATAAAATTAATGTGTAAATGATAGCAAGTATGATATAATAGTTATAATCATACCCAAAATTTAATTATACTCTGAATATATAATTTTGTAAATATAAAGAGCTGAGATCTATATTAGATTCTCAGCTCTATTACTATGTGAATTGATAATATTTTAAGAATAAGCTATTTTTTTCTACACTTATTTATGTGATAGAGAATGGACTAAACTACAAAATATAGCATTAAGCAATTTACTATAAATACACCAGCAGCAGCAATTAAGGAATATGGAATTACTTTGTTAAATTTCAAATCAAAATTTGCAAGATATGGAAGTGCAAAGAATGGTATTATAACATTTGTTGTTCCATCGCCTAACTGATAAGCACTTATCACTGCCGGAAGTTTTGCACCTGTTTCTATTGCAGCAGGTATAATATAAGGAGCTTCAATAACAAACTTAGATCCGCCAGATGGTACTGCAATATTTAATATTGCAGAATATATATATGCTACAATTGGGAATGTCTTTCCATTTGAAATTGATATGAAGAAATGTGCAATAACGACCCCTAATCCTGAAGAACTTATAATACCAAATATACCAGCGTAAAATGGAAACTGAATAATGAAGCCCCATGTTCCATCTAAGCCTTCTCTGATGTTTTTACAAAATAGTTCAGGGTTTCCACAAAGCAACATCCCGATAGATAGCATTAAAAAATTGTAATTATTTAAACTAAGTCCGTCTAAGCCAACTTTCGAGAGATTTAATATGCTCCAAGCAAGTCCAACACCTCCAAAAATATACATGATTATTCTACTATTATTCATTTTCAATGCTGGAGTACTTCTATCAGTCATGAAATCATTAGTACTATTTAATACTTCATTCATAAACTCATCACTTATCTCTTCAATTTTTTCTACTTTTTTAGGTGCCATCAATAAGCATATTGCAGTACATACAACTACCCCCAAAATCAGAGTAACAATAAAAGATAGAGATGCAACACTTTGTGACAAAGCAACTATATCAGGAGTCAGTTTCTTATACTCAGCTGCTACTAAGTTCTTTAAATATCCTGGTGTTGCTGAATATAATGCAGCAGCACCTGATATTCCAGCAGATCCTGGCATAAAGGAGAGAAAAATTGCAGTTACTAATGTAGCTTTATGAACCTTAATTCCACGTTTTTTAGCTGAAGCTAATAATTCACGCCCCAGCATGATACCTCCCATCATGCCAATTCCCCAATGGAAATAGCCTAGAACAGCTGCTCCTATTGCACCGACAATTACCACTTGAGTTGCATTTTTAGGCATAGCAGCAATCTTTGATAAAAATCTCTTTGCTGGTGGAGAAGCCGCAACAGCATTTCCAGTTACTAATAGAAGTGTCATCTGCATGGTGAATGCTAGCAATCCCCAGAATCCACCAACCCAAGAATCTACAATATTAATAGTTTTAGGATTCGAGCTCCAAAAAGGGGTATCACATAAAATCATTGCTAAGGCAACACAGAGAATAGTTAGTACTAAACAAATAAAAAAAGATTCTGGAATCCATTTAATAAACCAATTAATATATGCATCCATTTTTGAGGTTTTAATTTGTTTTGAATTTTCTACTTTTATATTCACAATATACACATCCCTTCATTTGCAGAAGTACTCTGCAACATTATTATATAAGCGATCTTTTTTCCTCAATATTTCAATGCGAAGAATATCTTTTTTAAAATTAACCTACTAGCTCTAGTAAACCTTTACATAATGCATATTTACTAGAGCAAAATATCAAGTAGGTTAAATTATATATATTATTCTAAAGAATATCTTACTTTTCCTTGCTCATCTTCACCAATATATTTAACTTCTTGTCCTATTTTAATATCCATACCCTCTACAAAACCTTCTAGTAAAGAAGCAAATCTAAAACCATCTTCTTGCTCTAGTATACAACTTACATAAGGAATTTTGTCTACAAATTCATCAGTGCTTGAATAAAGAATACTATAAGTAAAAATTACTGGATTTTCCATAACTTACCTCCCTTTAAAAATATGAACAAGACAAGTTGCAGCAGTTCCACCTAAATTATGAGTTAAACCAATGTCAGCTTTCTTTATTTGTCTAGTGCCTGCATCGCCTCGTAATTGTGTTACTACTTCATAAATTTGACTTATTCCTGTAGCTCCAATTGGATGCCCTTTTGCTTTTAATCCTCCACTAGTATTAATAGGCTTTTTACCATCAATTGAAGTTATCCCCTCTGCCACAGCATCTGCCCCACGTCCTGGCTCTGCAAATCCTAAATCCTCTATATTAATAATTTGAGTTATTGTGAAACAATCATGAACTTCAGCTAAATCAATATCACTTGGTTTTAATCCTGATTGTTCATAAGCCTGTTTAGCTGCATTCTTAGCTGAAGCAAAACTTGTTATAGACTTTTTAGTAAATAGTGTTAAGGTGTCTCCTGCATGACCTGAACCAACTACTTCAACAATTCTATGCTTTCCAAGCTTTTTAGCTATATCTGTTGTAGCTAAAACAACAAATGCTGCACCGTCCGTAACAAGTGAGCAATCGAAAAGCGACAATGGATCTGCAATCAAAGGTGCAGATAATACTTTTTCTAAAGTAACTTCTTTAGGCATTTGGGCATCTGGATTAAGACTAGCATTATGATGAGCATTTACAGCACAAAGCCCCATTTCTTTTTTTACATTTCTATGCTCATGGAAATAGCGATTAGCTATCATTGCAAAGTTAGCAGGAAAAGTAAATCCTTCTTTAGCCTCCATATTATAATCCATTGCAGATGCTATACCATCTGTAACAACTTCTGTTGGCTGGTGCGTCATCTTTTCCACACCACCTACTAAAACAACATCATATATTCCGCTCATTACTGCAATTAAACCCATTCGGAAAGCTAAGCTTCCAGATGCACAAGCTCCTTCTGTACGAATAGTTGGTATATGCCCTAATCCTAAAACCTCAGAAACTAGAGGTCCAATATGCCCTTGCTTACAAAGTAATTGTGCATTAAAATTTCCTACATAAACAGCTTGAATATCTTTTCTATCCAATCCAGAATCAGCTATGGCTTTACCACCAGCTGTCAATATCAAATCTCGTATAGATTGTTCTGGAAATCTACCCATTTTTGTTTCCCCAATTCCAACAACAGAAACTGAACGCATTGTTTTTCTCCTCCCTTTCTTTAAACTATCATTTCACATACATCTGAATTAATAATCAATGGTGCGCCTGTCTTCTTTACTACTTCTTCTACAGTTATACCTGGTGCAACTTCTTTTAAAACTAATCCTTCATCTGTAACCTGAATATACGCCAGTTCAGTTACTATTGCACTAGCTACTCTATACCCTGTAAGAGGGAATGTACACTTTTCTAAAATTTTAGGTTTTCCGTCTTTAGAACAATGCTCTGTGGCTACAAATACTCTTTTAGCTCCAACAACCAGATCCATAGCTCCACCCATTCCTGCAAATTTACCACCTGGAACCATCCAATTGGCAATGCTTCCCTCAGCATCAACTTGCATTGTTCCTAGCACTGTAGCAGATAAATGTCCTCCTCGTATGATTCCAAATGCAGTACAGCTATCCACAATGCTTCCACCTGGAATAATACTAACTGGATTCTCACTTGCATCTGTTCTAAAGTGGTCTAGAGGTAAAGTAAGATCATTAGGGCCCGCTCCTATGATACCGTTTTCAGATTGTAAATAAATTCGAGCTCCTTTTGGCAAAAACTTACCAACTAGACCTGGTACACCTGCTCCAAGATTTACAATATCCCCATCTTTAAACTCTTTTGCTATTCTTCTTGCAATTAACTCTTTACTATTCATTCTCTATAACTCCTTTCCTAGGAATTAGAACATCAACTACTATACCAGGTACGTCTACATCTTCAGGATTAATACTTCCCATTGGTTCAATTGGGTTTAAAACTTCAACTATTACAAGATCTGCAGCAAAACACATAGCTGGTGCAAAATTTCTCTGCGTTAAATGGAAAACTAGATTTCCTGCAGCATCTGCACGCTCAGCCTCAATTATAGCTACATTTCCATGAATGGGCTTTTGATAGAGCCAATCTTTGCCATTTAATGTTACTCTCTCACCCCATCTTTCTTCTACAACAGTATTCAACCCAGTAGGTGTAAGTACACCACCTAGTCCATAGCCACCCGCTCTAATTCTCTCAGCAAAGGTTCCTTGAGGACATAGTTCCAGTTCTAGTTTTCCTTCTTCAGCTAATTGAGGTGCAATAGGTAGTCTTCCACACCAAGTGCAAATAAATTTTTTTGCTTGTCCAGCAGCGATAAGTCTTCCTACACCTTTTTCAGAAGTATTACCATCATTATTTACAATAGTAAGATCCTTTTGTCCTTGCCGTAAAAGTTCTTCAACGATACCGACAGGAGTGCCATTTCCATAAAAGCCACTGGCCAAAATTACGTCGCCATCATTAATCAGTTTCACAGCACTTTCCAAATCCAAGATTTTTGCCAATTCACTAACCTCCTTCGATTTTAATTTTGAATTGATATCTGTTTATGTCCTCACTATTTAGTTAGGTTTTGCTTTTGTTAATGTAACTTTATATAATTGAAACATTAAAAAATAGATGTTATGACCACAGTCAATGACTATATTCAGTGACTATGGTCACTTTGTTATTATAATATCATTTTCAGAATTATTTGTAAATAACATTTTAAAATTTTTTTATTTTGAAATAAAATTTGCTATTTGCTCCATAATTTCAATAATCCTTGACTTTTTATAAAGCTATTGATATATTTGTAGTCAAAAAGATTGTTTTTAAGCAGCATTCATTTTGATCTTCGTATACTCAAATTAAATATCTTTTACTGCTTTATGATGATATTCTATTTTCTCATTATTCTGCTTAAGGAGGTGTGTTCATGACTATTGAAAATAGAAAACCTACTCAGAGAAATATTAGTGCTTCTGAAACAAAAAATAAGATTTTCCATACAGCTCTTATGCTTTTTGAAAAATACGGATATGAGAAAGTTACAATTAAAGATATAACTAAACATGCTAATGTATCCAAAGGAAACTTTTATACACATTTTCAATCTAAAGATAGTGTGTTAGTAGAGCAATTTAACAGAATCGATTCTCATTATATTAGTATATTTAAAGATATTCCATCTACTGAATCTGCTAGTAATCAACTACGTATTCTTATCGGAGCTATGTGTGATTATTGTGAAAATGTCTGTGGGATAAATGCTATCCAAGTTGTTTATGCTAATCAAATAAGTGCTACTAAAATTGCTAAAATATTAAACAATACTGAGCGTCCTTTTTATTCTCTTATTCGAGAAATTGTAATTCTAGGGCAAAGCAATGGGGAGTTCAGGAGTGATATTGAATCTGACAAGCTAATGGAACTCATAGCTCGTTTTTGCCGGGCTCTGTTGTATGATTGGTGTTTATATAATGATTCTTTTGACTTGAAAACTGAAGGAGATAATTATACAAATTTTATTTTAAACGCTTTGTATCAGAAATAATCCACATAGAATTTAATTTCTAGGTGGACATTAACATTGATTAGATACATTTGCAGTATCCTAAGCTACCTTGTATCCAAACAAGTTGCTATATAATTAGTCCTTTTATAGCAACTTGTTTTTATGTTTAGATAATATACTTAACTTCTTTATTGCTAAACAACTCTTCTATTTCTTTCCCGAAAAATTGTTTTATTTCATCTAGGCTTTCTTTAGGATATACATACTTTCCATATCCAAATTGTCCATACTTAAACTTCCTATCTTCATCTTCCATAGGAACCTGGCTTTCAGGAAATATTTGAAGTATTCTATTCTTAGCTATTGTAGTATAGCGATGTGAAATAACTTCAAAGGTTATTGGAAACTTCAAATCCTTTGGAAGTTTGTTTTTTAATTCTATTAATAAATCATGATACTCCTCTTTCCAATTAGGATAAATAAATACAGGAGCAATTAAAAATCCAGTGGGATAACCTGCTTCTGCCACCTTTATACTTGCTTCTATTCTATTGATGCTAGAAGCTGTTGAATGTTCGTATTGCTTTATTATTGAAGCGGTATTGATACTAAAGCGTATTTCTGTATGTCCATTATGCTCTAAATTAAGTAAGGAAACTATGTCATTGTATTTTGTCACAAATCTAAATCTAGCGTTTTTATTCTTTCCGAAAAATTCTATAGCTTTCTTCAAGGAATGGGTATAAGGTTCTACGGGTATTGGATCAGAAGTAGCTGCTCCTTCAAATATTGTTATCTCTGGAATTCTTTCATCTATATATTTTTCAGCCTGACTAAGAATTTTATCTATGTTTGCATGAATTTTTATAAAGGGCTTATCTCCCAACTGAGTATTCAAATAGCAATATTCGCACTGCCCCATACACCCTGATATCAGCGGCAGTTGATAATGAGCTGAAGGTTTACAGGATTGAAACTTTAAACTCTTTTTAGTTCCAACCACCAAAGTCTTTTTACCTTCTCTATATTGTGAAAATAAATCTTCCCCTGGAATATGCTGCTTTATTTTATTGGAAGTTAAATTTATAATTTCAATTTCTGCCTTATCTTTGAACTTAGCTAGAATCTCCTTTGACATATCATATTCTAACGAATCCTTCTCAAATAAAATTCTTTTAGGTATAAACATAGTGTCTCCTATCTCTGTTTTTTCTTTTATTATTTGCTAAAGATTATAGAGTATATACCAAAAATTCAAACGCAAAAAAACACATAACCACATCCCTCTTGTAGCTAAGTGTCCTAATTACCTTCTATAAATATTGTTTTTTTACTCTTCCTAGTTGCTAAATCTCACTAATCATACGTCTAATTAGTTCATCTTTTTTACGTTTTTCATCTAATTCTTTAACTATTCTCTCATTATTTTCTTTTCTCTTTTCTTCTCTTCTTACTGAAAATTCTTCAAACTTAACAAAATTCCATGAAATTGTATTGTTTGGGTCAAATTCTAGTACTTTCTTATATAAATTATAGGCTCCTTGGCGGTCTCCTTTAACTAGTAAACATTTTGCTAATCTTGTATGTGCAGCATGGTTTTTGGATTTTTTACCTATAATCTTTTTATTTACATCAATAGCCGTATCATCCCATCGATTATTTAAGACTAATTTTTCTGCAATTGTATTTAGTTCATCAAAAGTCTTTTCTTCAAACATATACATCCTCCTTAGGTTAAGTTTTTTTCTTCTATATACATCTTACCATACAAAAGGTATGCATATTGCTAATATATTATAATTATTTAAATATTATTTGACACTTGTTAAAGTCAGTTTAAAGTAAACTTAAATATAAATCTAAGGTTTTATTTAATTCCTCCAAAACTATGTTTATAAAATCAATATTGTTATTACTTGTATGAGCTTTATCTAAAGCATTATAGTGCTTAACTCTGTTTTCTGCTCTTATAACTAATGGTGGATATCCATTCTTCATAAGTTCTAAATTTAACTATGATTAATAACTTTAACATTTAGTCACCAATATTCAGTGACAGGCATCTGATCCTTGGTTAAAAATATTACTTAACAGAAAATACATTGAATGCATATATTTTAATATAAATAGATGTGGAGGAGTATAAAAATGGCAGTTTTTCAACCTTTTACTGGTATAGTAACAATAATTAATGATTTTTTCGTAGGAAGTGGAGAAAGCTCGGGATGTTATAAATTAATGTCTGTAGAAAATCAAGATGGAAGTTTAGTAAATTTTGTGGTATCACCAAATACTTATTTTGTTAATCACGTTACAGTGAGAATTGGAGACAGGGTAACAGGCTTTTATGATACTACTGTACCCGTCCCTCTAATTTACCCGCCACAATATAGAGCAGTAGTTATGGCTAAAGATACAGATTATAAAAATGTGAAAGTAGATTATTTTAACGAACAGCTAATAAGCAGTGATGGCTTTTTAAAATTGAACATTTCTCCATACACTAAGATAATACTAGAAAATGATCAACTTTTTACTGGAAACCTTGCAAACAGAAATCTAATTGTTGTATATGGTCCTACTACAAGGAGCATACCAGCTCAAACCACCCCTTATAAAATTATTGTTATGTGTAATTAACACATTTAAATAGTTCTATCCATTTCAACAATTAAATTTCTTCTCCACATAGACAAGAATATTCCTATTAGCATACAATCAGTTATATAATTAGTTGCTCCAAATGATATAAATGGAATATTTGAACTGATTCCATGTAAAAATCCAAAATTTATAATTGAACCAACAATAAAGCTGCATATAAAATAAATTACTATAGCTATTGAAAAATAAAAAGCAACATTACTTTTCATTTTTAAAGCACTTAAGATCATTGATCCTATTAAAATTATCACAACAAAAGATGATATAATAATAAACCTCCATCCAAATTTTGATGCTATAATTGCAAGCTCATAATCTACCCAATTAGCAGGAAAATTCCCGTTTCTAGTTATATTCAACTTCCACATGATCATACTAAAAACAGCAAATCCATGTATCACAATTAAATTAGTGAACTTTTTTCTAATGGAAAAATAATTATTTAAAATAGCTATAGTAATAATTGATAGATATACCACAAACATTATAGGAACAATCTCTGTATTAGAATTAATATACAGACTAATTAAAGCACCAACTATAAATAAAATTACCTTTACAAGTCCATAATCATTTTTATCTTTTGTATCACCTAATATGCCTATTATTGATACGAGAAAAGTCAAGTTAATGAACTTTTCTACTTCAAAACTGATTAGTCCAATTTGTAAAAATGTATGTCCATTAATTGTATTGCCAAATAAAATTGTAATTAAGCTTAATAGTACTCCAAATAAATATATCTGCTTACCTTTCTGTATTAACTTTCTGTAATTTAAATAATACATAAGTACTATGACCAATCCACCAATAGCAATACTTATAAGATGCTTAATTCCAAATATAATTCCATTGCCATATGGTAATTCTCCTAATAATAGCAATGATATTATTCCAATTAAGCTTAAACCTCCGGCAGAAGTAACCACCTGCCATTGAATTCCTGAGCTATGGACTTTGTTTAGCTCTTCTCCTATTTCCGTAGGATTGCCCATGGACTGTACTGCCTTAATTTCTGCTTCTTTTTTTGAAAATCCTTGCTCTAGGTAATTTTCCATTATATCATCAATATGCAGTTCTAACTCTTCTTTTATAGCTTTATGCGCTTCTTTGAAGGAGACCTTTTCGCAAACCTCATCAATAAAGGCTTTCTTACTATAATACATATTACTTCACCCCAACAACCTTATTCAAACTATTAGAAAAACTTATCCATTCACTCTTCTTATCCTCTAATTGCTTTTTTCCAGCCTCTGTTATTTTATAATATTTGCGCTTCTTTCCCTTTTCACCTTCGGATATGTATGAAATAACAAAGTCTTCTTTTTCTAATGAATGAAGTATAGGATATAGTGTTCCTTCTTTAAGGGAAAATGCATTTTCTGATTTTTTTTCTAACTCCTTTACCATTTGATATCCATACATATCTTCACTTTCTAATAAACTCAAAATCATAAGCGAAGTACTTCCGGACATTAAACTTTTATGAAAATTCATCGATAATCACTCCCTTATCATCTCTATTATTTTTGAATTAATAGTTTCTGGGTTAAACCAGTGAACATAATGTTGAGAATTTTCGACTACTATTTGCTCACTATTATTAGACCATGTTAATAATCCCTGTTGAATATTCTTCGTAAGTTCCAAGTTATTATAGGAGGATGAGGTTATTACCTTTAAAGGAATATCTCCAATACCCTTATGTTCAAGCAGCTTTGAAGCTCCCATTCTCACTTCCTGTAGATGATTTTTATTGTTAAGAGTCTTAATAAACATAGCCTCATCAAGTTCCCTTAACTCCTCTGGTGCAGATGAAAGACTATTTTTATAGCTTGTAAACTTTGAAATGTACAAATCTGTGGTATTAAAAAGTAATCGTGTTATTCCAAAATTATTTAATGCGTTAATTGTTTCATTAAATAAAGTGTATTTCACTGTTCCATATTTTAATAAGTACTTAGAAGGTCTTTTTTGAGTTACTGTATAATCTGGATTTGATCCATCGATAAGCACCACTCCAGCTACTTCATTGCCGTATAATTGTGCAAATCTTAAAACTTCATTAGCCCCAAAAGAGTGTCCAACTAAGATAAATGGTCCCTTTTCTCCGCTTTTTTCAAGAAGTTCATGAAGCTCATTGGTAATTGTATCAATATCTCTTTCACCCTTTGCTATTTCACTCCATCCGTATCCTGGTCTTTCATAAACTATAGCTCTAGTGTATTTTGATATTTCTTTTTGCAGTGGATAATAATCCACATAAGCACTTGGAGTTCTCCAGCCTGAAGTAAATACCACCGTTGGACTATTATTTGCCTTTCCTTCTCCATATATGTGCATCTTGTGTCCATTAATGCTTATTAACTTACCAGGTATCTTAAATTTCTTGCTGTCCAAATATTCTCCACTTTTCTCAAAAATAAAACCACATATGATTAGTCCTAGTACTATGAAAATTATATTTCTTCTCTTGTTTTTCATTTTAATATTATCATAATTATTAGGTTTCTTCTTAAATAATTTCATTATTATCCCCTCCTAATATTACCTTGATTATCTATGTATAATATTACATCGATAATCAAGGTAATGTCAAGAAAATAATCTGATAATAAAAAAAATAAGCAGAGCATCTGCTCTGCAATTTTTACTTTCTCAAATATATTCTAACTATATAACCAAATCCTATTTCCCTATTATATCAGGAAGAAACAAATTGCTATTATAAGATATACGGATATTAACTGCACACCTTCAAGCCAGTTTGATTCACCATCATTTGCTACTCTATTTGCTATAAATACAGAAACTATAAGAGCTGCCAGTTCAAATTCATTAAATATTATGCTCATTGGCTTAAAGATTAAGCTTATAAATATAAGTACTGGTGCTACGAATAAAACTATCTGCAGGCTTGAACCTATGGCAATTTCCACTGCCACATCCATCTTATTCTTTATAGCCATTACTATTGCAGTGCTATGTTCAGCTGCATTACCTATTATAGGCACAAGTATTATTCCTACGAAGAAAGTGCTAAGGCCTAAGGATTCAGTCATAGGTTCTATAGCCCCTACTAAAAATTCACTTTCTACAGCAATTGCTACTGTAGCTAATACTAGTACTGTTAAAGCCTTCTTAAGAGACCATTTTGCTTCTTCTCCTTGTTCTTCTAAGTCTGAAGAATATATGTCCTTATGAGTGTAGAAGGAAAAAAATAAACTTAAAATATAAATTATAATCATTATAAAAGCTACTGCTACACTCAATCCTTCGTATTTTGTATTTAAAAGCTCAGAGTTTAGGGTGTGGGTAAACAAGGCTGGCACACTTAGTCCAATAACTGAAAAAAGCAGCATACTTGAAGATACCTCTGATACCTTCTTATTAAATTTTTGTGTTTTATGCTTTATACCCCCTGCTAGCATGCTTGCTCCTAAAACTAGAAGTACATTTCCGATTACTGATCCAGCTATAGAAGCTTTTACCACCTCAAAAAGACCTTCCTTAAGGGCAAATATAGATATTATAAGTTCTGTAGCATTTCCAAAGGTGGCATTTAAAAAACCTCCTATTTTAGGGCTTGTATAAAAAGATATCTCTTCAGTACCCTCTCCCATGAGTCCTGCTAGCGGAACAATAGAAAGTGCTGCAAGTATAAACATTATTGTAGGGGAAAAATGCAAGAATTCTCCAACTATACTTATTGGAATAAAAATTAACATATATTTTAGTATTTTCATCATTATGTCCTCCGTTACTTCTCTATAAATTATATCCAACTGCTTTTATATTATCAACTTAAACATTCGGTGAGTGATAAAAATATATTCCAAATTTAAGCTTAATTTAAGATTAGGGTGTTAGTATATTTTTATAGATAATATAGAAAAAATAATTTACTTAATTGATATGTAATTTTAGGAGGAAATTTTATGAATAAAAAACTTATATCTTTAGTAATCGGGGTATCTCTATTTTCGAGTTTAATAGGATGCACAAAACAGAATTCAGAAACAGCTAAGTCAGATTCAACTACAAATTCAAATGCTGCAATACTTTCCAATATTAATATCTCTTCTGGCGAAAGCGAAAGTGTGGGAGTAGCAAATACCTTTATAGAATTAGGAAATACTACAACTATAACTGGATCAGGGGCAACTGTAGCAAATAATAAGATTACAATTACTTCTGCTGGAACCTATAGCATAAAGGGCACTTTAACTGATGGACAAATAATAGTGAATGCAGGTGATGAGGATAAGGTATACATTATTTTAAATGGTGTAAATATTACTTGTTCTAATAGTGCGCCTATTTATATTAAGAATTCCAAGAAAACAATTATCTCATTAGCGGATAATACTAAAAACTATATAAAAGATGGAGCATCCTATGTGTTTGAAGATAAATCTACTGATGAGCCTAATGCAGCCATATATAGTAAAGATGAACTTACATTTATAGGCAAGGGTTCATTAACCGTTGACGCAAACTACAAAAATGGTATTACAAGTAAAGATGATTTAAAAATAGAAAATGGTACTATTACTGTGAATGCTAAGGAAGATGGTCTTTTAGGAAAAGACACTGTAGTTGTCACTAATGGAAATATAACCATAAACTCTGGAGCAGATGGAATAAAATCAACTAATACTGAAGATTCAAAGAAAGGATATGTTTTAATTGAAGGAGGTAAATTCAATATTACTGCTGCCCAAGATGGTATTCAAGCAGAAACAAATGCTTTAGTTAAGAATGGAGATATTACAATAAACTCTGGTGGCGGCAATAAAAACGCTGCTAGTAAGAGAGAAGAAATGAATCAACCGGGTATGAGGCAAGGATCAAATTCTCAAACTACTAATACTACTAATACTACAGAAAGTGAAGAGTCCACTAGTGCAAAAGCTATAAAGGCAGGGGCTAATGTTATAACTGAAGGTGGAACCTTTAATATTGACTCTTCTGATGATGCTCTGCACTCAAATAATAACTTAGTTATTAATAATGGTGTTTTCAAAATTGCTACAGGTGATGATGCTTTTCATGGAGATTCTACTTTAACAATAAATAAAGGAACTATAGATATTGCAAAAGCTTATGAAGGTATTGAAAGTCAGACTATAACAATTAATGGTGGAAACATTAATCTTCTATCAAGTGATGATGGACTTAACGCTTCCGGTGGAAATGATTCTTCAGGAACTACAGGAGATATGGATAAAAATAATTCTTCTCAAAATGCTGGTAAACCAGGCTCCCAATCTGCTGGTAACGGTATAATAAACATTAACGGTGGTTACATTACAATAAATGCTAGTGGCGATGGTATTGATTCAAATGGTTCAATATACATGAAAGATGGTACTGTCATTGTAAATGGTCCTACAAATGACGGAAATGGTGCTTTGGATTATGATGGAACCTTTGAGATTAAAGGCGGAACTGTAATTGCTGCCGGTAGCTCAGGAATGGCACAAGCACCAAGTTCAACTTCAACTGTAAATTCAATAAAAATAACCTTATCTTCTCAAAGTGCTAATACCTTAGTTCATATAGAAAATGAAGCAGGCGAAAACATCCTTACCTTTGCACCATCAAAACAATATGCCTCAGTGGTTGTGACCTCTCCAAACCTTAAAACTGGCTCAACCTATAAAGTATATGTAGGTGGAAGTTCCACTGGAACAGCTAAAAATGGAGTATATTCTGATGGAACCTATACAAAAGGAAAGGAAATTGGAAGTGTAAAAATTTCAAGTACTGTAAGTGAAGTAACTCAAGAAGGTGTCACTGTTAATACTAGGGGCGGTGGCGGCGGACAAGGTGGACCTATGGGAGGACGAAAAGGTCAAGGTCAGGGTGCCCCAAGCGACATGCAACCTCAACAAAAATAATGAATTTAAGCTTCAGGTGTAGATTTTACTCCACCTGAAGCTTTATTAATTAATTTTAATCTCTTTACCTTCTTTACGCCACTTTGCAAATTCAGCTGTTGCTGTAAAAAGTACGTCTGTAGATGAGTTAATTGCCGTTTCACAGGAATCTTGTATAACACCTATTATAAACCCTACTCCGACTACCTTCATAGCAATATCATTCGGAATTCCAAACAAGCTGCAGGCTAGAGGTATAAGTAGTAAAGAACCACCAGCTACACCAGAAGCACCGCAAGCACTTATAGCTGACAATATGCTGAGGATAAATGCAGTAGCAATATCCACTTTAATGCCAAGAGTATTAACTGCTGCAAGAGTTAAAACAGAAATAGTAATCGCTGCACCAGCCATATTGATAGTTGCACCTAGTGGAATGGACACTGAATAAGTATCCCTATCTAAATGCAGTCTTTCACATAAACTCATATTAACAGGAATATTTGCAGCTGAGCTTCGTGTAAAAAATGCTGTAATACCACTTTCCTTTAAGCACTTTAACACAAGTGGATATGGATTTTTTCGAATATTGAAATATACAATAATTGGATTTACAACAAGTGCTACAAAAATCATAGAACCAATTAGAACCAGAATTAGCTTACCATAGCTAAGTAAGGATTGAATGCCGCTGGTAGCAATTGCATCAAATACTAGGCCCATAATTCCTAATGGTGCAAAGCTTATTACCCATTTAACTATTTCAGATAATGCATCTGAAAAATTAGAAATCATAGTTTTTGTAGAATCAGGTGCACTTTTTAAAGCAAAGCCAAGAAGTACTGCCCAAGACAATATTCCAATATAGTTTGCATTATAAAGTGCTCTTATTGGGTTATCAACAAGGTTCAGCAGTAATGCTCTAAGAACCTCAACAATTCCTCCAGGAGGCGTTATATTTTCAGTAGTACCAGCTGCAAGGGTCAAGCTTGTTGGAAACATAAAACTTGCCACAACTCCTACAAGTCCAGCTAGAAATGTTCCTATAAGATATAATACAATAATGGATCTCATGTTAGTTCTATGGCCACTCTTATGTTGACATATAGCTGACATTACTAAGAAAAATACCAAAATAGGTGCAACAGCTTTTAAAGCACCTACAAATAAAGAACCAAAAATAATAATTGGTTTTCCTGCTTCTGGAATAGTTAAAGCTAAAATAATACCAATAATTAAGCCTATAATTATTCGTTTTACCAAGCTTAATTCACTCCACTTTTTAATTAGATCTCTCATTGAAGCTTTCCTTCCTTAGTTAAGATAATTATATTTAAAATTATCTCCTCTTTTTTATTTTTCATACTCATCATCTTTCCTATCTAGATATTTTGTAGGACAAGCAATGCCTTAATATCTATATTTTCTTCTGATTGAATTAGCTTTCTACCTTCTTCTTTAGACATTAAGAATACTTCAATATCTTCATCTGCTTCTAGATATTCCTTTGATATTTCTCCTGTACATGTACAGTAAACTAAGGCTACAGATTCATCTGTCATACCTGAGGATATGTAAGTTTTTTTCTTAGTTTTTTCGTAGTCAATTTGGATTAATTGAAGACCTGTTTCTTCCTTTAATTCTCTTCTAACTGTAGTTTCTAACTCTTCTCCATCATCTATAAGTCCTGCTGGTAATTCATAAACGTAGTCATTTAAAGGTACCCTAAATTGTTTTATGATTACTAATTTATTTTTCTCTATATGTGTTGCTACTATTACAACAGCATCTATCTTGTCATCAATATCTTTAAAGAATTTGTTATTAATTATGCCTAGTTCTTTCCTTGAAGCAATAGTCCAATTTCTAATATCACCATTTTTATTAGTATACTCTGCATTATAGAGCTTTAAGTATTTAGTATCTGCAAGAGTATCTATATGATTTACTTTTGGTGTTTTCTGAATCATATTTCCCGCCTCCAAATCAAAGTCACTATTTTTATATAAATCTTTTCATTAATTCTCCAACAATTTCATCTACATTTTCTGATGTGATGTTATTTCTAGCTACAATTTCTCTTGCTTTCTCAGTTAAGTTATAATAATCCATATCATAAATTCCTCTGATGCTGCCAGTCCTTCTGCCAATCATGTAGACTATTTTATCTTCCTCACTTAAATTAAGGAATTTTTTAATTACTGAAACGATCTTTTCTTTATCCTCTGGAAGGTTTCCTTCAACTTCTGGGATGAGGTTTAAAATGTGATCACTCTTTACTGCAGAGGTTATCCCTTGTAAGTTTTCTATAAATAGCAAAAGCTCTTCTATTACTTTAACATCTCCAAGCTTCTTAAAGTTGCCTTCTCTGTAATCTATAGCTAGAGGTGCTTTGTCTGGTATGGCAAGGGTTCTCAAGCGAATAAAGTCTGGATTGATTTGATTTATAGCATCTGCTGTTTCAAGGGCATTCTCTTTTGAGTATGCGGCTCCACCAAGTCCAGGCATAAAATACTCTGATAGCTCTATTCCAGCCCTCTTAACCTTTTGTCCTGCTATAATATGAGTCTTTTTATCTACACCTTTTTTGATAAAGTCTAGTACCACATCCGCTGATGATTCCATTCCAATGTGGATTCTATTAAGTCCAGCCTCTCTAATTTTTAATAGATCCTCATCACTAATTCTAGCAACAGTCTGAGATCTAGCATAGGAAGTGATTCTCTCAACCTCAGGGAAATTTTTTCTGACATACTTTAGTATTGTTATCATGTCCTCTGGTTTTATAATCATACTGTTGGCATCTTGAAGGAATATAGATTTCATGCCCCCTTCAAGCCAAGTTATAGCTGAATAGTATGCCCAATTTTCTTCTTCAGTAACTGTACTACTTAGTTTTCTCATCTCTTCCTTTACGTTTTCAGGAGAATTTTCTCTAATTTTTATGATCGCATCAATATAATATTTAAGCATATCAATATCTTTTAAAACATGCTCTAAAGGTCTAATGCTGAATTTCTCACCTTTATATAGTGCACAAAATTTGCACTGATTCCAAGGACAATTTCTAGTTACTCTTAATAATAGGCTTTCAGCTTCGCTAGGTGGTCTAATTGGCCCTAGCTCAAATCCCTCATATTCTTGATTTTTTTTATCTATACTCATATATTTTCTCCTTTTCTCCGGTGCCAGGCACCTTACTATTATGGCACCTTACTATTATTTTTCAATTTAAAATTTTATTTATATTATATCTTATTTTATCTGACTTTAGGTACAGATTTTATTTTATACTTTTATAAGATGTTTTTGTATTCTTTAAACCTGGTTGTTACAATTTGTGTTATAATTGGTACGTAATTTATTCTTTATCACCAATTGCATTATTTGTAGACAATATACCTAAACTCTTAGCTAATATGGAGGGGATAATTTTGGACAGCTTTTTAATTTATGTAGTATTAGTAATTTTGATAGTATCTGCTATATCAATAGTTACAGAAGTAAGAAATAGAATCAAGACTAAGAAAAGAATCAAAGAAGAGTGGGCAAAAGAAAGAGAAAAAAAGTATACGGATGAAGATTGGGAAGACTTAAAAGAATATTTTAATAACATAAAAAAACATAAAAAAGATAGTTTTTTTATTGATGAAATTACTTGGAATGATTTGAGCATGGATAAGGTATTTGAGAAAATAAACAGTGCAGAAACTACTGTTGGTGAACAGTACCTCTATGGCATGCTAAGAGAAATAATTTACGATGAAAATAAACTTAAATCTAGAGATAAAATGGCAGATTATTTTCGAGAACATAGAGAAGACAGGGAAAAGCTTCAGTATATCTTGTCAAGATTAGGTAAAGTTAAAAGAGTTAATATATCTGATTATTTTCTTGACAATGATGGACTAGATTCTTCAGCAGTAAATTGGTACAGAATATTAGGTTTTGTACCGGTAATATCAATTTTAATAATATTTTTTAACAGATCTATAGGTTTAAATATGCTAATTGCCTCTGCTTTAGTTAATTTTATAGTTTATTACTCTGTTAAAAAGAAAATAACATATAAATTAGAGTCTTTCAGTTATATTGTAGGAATTGTTAAATGTGGGCATTCACTTTATAAAGAAAAGCTTGAAATACTAAAGCCTTATGAAGAAGATTTAAAAAGCTCTCTAAATAAAGTAGGAAAAATAAAAGATGCTCTTATGTTATTAAATACTTCTGGATCAGATATTGGAATTATTATAGAGTACATTAATGCAGTATTTTTAATTAGTATAACAAATTATAAGAGCCTCTCTAAACTTCTAATAAAAAACGGAGAAGACTTTAATGAAATATTTCAAGTGGTAGGAATTATAGACAGCTGCATTTCAATTGCAGCCTATAGAGAAAGACTTCCTTACTATGTTAATCCAGAGTTATTGAACCAAAAAAATAAAAATAACTTATCCATGGTAGCCAAGGAATTAAGCCATCCATTAATAGAAAAGTCTGTGCCTAACTCTATAACGATTAAAGATTCTATACTATTAACCGGTTCTAATGCCTCTGGAAAGTCTACTTTTTTGAAAACCTTAGCTATAAATGTTATATTTGCTCAAACTACATACACTTGCCTAGCTAAAGAATTTAGAATTCCTTTTATGCAAATATTCACTTCCATGGCTTTAAAGGATAACCTATTTAATAATGAAAGCTATTATATTGCAGAAACTAAATCCTTAAAGAGAATAATAAATTCAGTAAATGATCATATCCCAACAATTTGTTTTGTTGATGAAATTTTAAGAGGAACAAATACTGTTGAAAGAATAGCAGCATCTGCTGAGGTCTTAAAATATTTAACCCAGAATAATTGTATTTGTGTTGCTGCAACTCATGATGTGGAGCTTACACATATATTAAATAACTACTTTGACAACTATCATTTTAGAGAACAAATTATTACTGATGAAATAATTTTTGACTATAAAATTTATGAAGGTAGATCTAACACTCAGAATGCTATAAAGCTTTTAAGTATCTTAGGTTACGAGAAAAGTATAGTGGAAAATGCTAATAAAAGGGCAGAGATATTTTTAAAATCAGGTGTCTGGAAAGAGGATTAAATTAGATGAGAACGTAGATAGATTTGAATTTACACAAATCTATCTACGTTCTCAAATCTACTGGAGAGTATCCTCGTATCCTTATAAATTCAAAACGTCATTTATTGTATCAATAATTTTATCTTCTGAAAAAGGCTTTAATATATAACTTTTTGCCCCTTTTTTTATAGCACTTACTACTGTAATTTTATGCTGCATTGAGCTTATCATTACAATTTTTGCCTTGTTATCATATTTTATAATTTCTTCTAGAGCATATAATCCATCATCATTTGGCATCGAAATATCCATAGTTACGATATCTGGCTTATATGCTTTATAGGAATTAATAGCCTTAGAGCCGTTATTGGCCTCTGCTATTACCTTATGTCCTGCTTTTTCTAATATTTCTTTTATTTTTCTTCTCATAAAATTTGCATCATCCACAATTAGAACTGAAGCCATAAAATCACTCCTCAATATTTATTATAAAAGTAGTACCTTTATCAATTTTTGTTTGCACTTCAATAATTCCGCTGTACTTTTCAACTTGTTTCTTAAGGTGGTATAGTCCAAGCCCTTTACCTGATAGTTCTGTAAATTTGTCTCTAGTTGAAAATCCTTTTACAAATATATAATCTAAAATTTCTCTATTTGATAACTTTTCCACTTCCCTTGAGGATAGTAAGTTTTTTTCTATAATTTTCTGCTTCAAAACTTCTAAATCTATTCCACATCCGTCATCCTGTATTTCTATTCTTATATATTTACCTTCCTTTTTTAAAGAACATGATATTTTACCATATTCGTCTTTTCCTTTCTCTATTCTATCTTGGTCAGATTCTATTCCATGATCAACCATATTCCTGAAAATATGTACCATAGCTCTTATTAAATCATGATATTTATTTGGGTCAACATTAATATCTTCTCCCTGAATTTCAAAAGGATAAATTTTCTTTTGCAAATTATCTCCTATTTTTTCTATGTATCTACCATATGGGAATATTAGCCTCTTTAGAGGTATATAGGTCAATCTTTCAATCCTTGAAATTATCTCTTTTGCTTCTTCACCAAAGTTATTTCTTATTGCTTGTTCAATTTCTGCAAGTTTTGTTTTGAGAACAATAACCTTCTCATCATTAAAATAATCTTTTCCTAATATTGTAGTAATGGTATCTAACTCTTCTTTTATTGCATTGTTTATATGATCTTTATTTACTACTGACCTTATGTCATCTTTATTTAAATCGCTATGAGTTCTCAAAAGATTACTAAGATTATCTTCTATGTTGTACAGTTTATTTGCGGTTTTAAGCATATTAATTTGGGCAAAATTCCCCCTAAAAGTATGTATTTTTATAAGTATTTCATAGGAAATTGTTTCAGTTTTTATATTACTGTTTAATATATTTTCTAGGTATACATCACAAAATCTATTATAACTATTTATTAATTCTCTTATATCTTCATAATAAATTATTGAGTTAACTATCATTTCTAAGACTTCTTTTTCTCTTTCTATTTTGTTTTCTAGCTGCCTCTTTTCAGATATATCTGTTAAAATTATCATTATTATTTTATCATTATAAGTTTTAGCATCTGTAATTATTTTATATTCAATAAATAAATTTTTATTATTAATATCTATTTCTACTGGCAATAGCTCCATTAATACTTTTATTTTATACTCATCATCAGTGTTAAATATCTCTTCAGTTATGCTTTTAAATATAAGTTCATCTTCTGGATTGTTTGTAAATAATAAATCTTGTATTCTTTTATTTTTTATGTCTTCATTAAATATATCTTTACATTGTATGCTAAATACCGCTCCTACTCTATAGTCTTTTCCAAAGGTTAAAAAGCCTTGTCCTGCATTGTCTAACAAATTTTTAAGCGCCTTTCTACTATTAGATAGTTTCATGGTTCTTTCTTTTACCTTATCTTCCAATTCAATATTCATTTCCTTAATTTCACTATACATTTTTGCATTTTCATTAGCTAAGCTTTCCGATAGTGTTAGAGCACTTGTAAAATATTTTGCTAAAATATATGATTGAATAAATATAAATAAAAAAACTCCAACAGGCATAGCAAATCTAATTGATAAATATCCATCATAATCTAGTACATCGCACAAAAATGCAATAATAACAATTAATGCACCTAAAAGCATTTCAAAAGAATTTTCTCTTTTATCGATTAAGAATTTAATAAGCTTGTACAATATATACAGACAAATTAGTAGTGAATATATTTGTGATGGTATAGCTACCTTATCATATATTTTATTAGTTGTAACTAAGCAAAGTAAGATCATAATTATTGATACATACTTTGATATGGATATAACTTTATCTGATATTTCATTAAATAACTCTTTGAAAAACATTAAAAATAGAGGTAAAGCCAAGTAGTAAGAAATTGCTGCTGTTTTACTTAATACTTCAAAGGGCATGTTAGGGAAAATCTGCACTAAAATTCTTTCTCCCATAAATAAGCTTCTTACACCTATTACTAAGGAAAATAGACCAAAATAAAGAGTTGATTTGTCTTTTCTTCTTATTGAAAAAAGGGCAAAATGATATAATGACATTATTAATATACTTCCAAATAGAAATAAATCAATGCCTAATTGAATGTTTTCTTCTACTAAAACTTCATTTTTAGTACCTATGTATATACTTTTTAACATGGATGCTGGTTCTCTAAAGTTTGCGGCTTGAATTACAATATCTATGTATTGAGATTTAGGTTGAAATATTGATATTGTTGGTTTAAATATTGGTCTATATTCTTCTTCATTTTTACCGACTACTCCGTGATAATCAGTCAACTCTCCATTTACCCATATTTTAGAAGAAGTTAACAAATCTTGAGTTTTAATTCCTAAAAATTTATTTACATCATTACTATTTAACTTAATTTTTAATCTTAAAGTCATAAATCCATAATGACTAAGTTTTGTTCCATTAATTATAGTTCCATTTAAATTGGATGGAATTTTAAAGTATTGCTTATTATCTATATTATTTGAATTGAAATCTTCTGGTGTATAAAGCTTATCATAATAAAGCTCCCATTCACCATCCAGTTTTAAAATAGAATTTTTCTCAAAATCATATTGGCTTAAATCCAAATATCCTTCTTTTGCTGTAATAGTATCGGTTTTATTCATAAATGATAGATTAAGACATAAAATTAATATTAATAAAAATAAGCTTATTACTATTGTGCATGTTTTCTTATTCATTATTATAATTACCCCTAAATATCCACGTCGATTTATATTAATATATTTCTTTATACTATTACATTATATAACACATTTTTCAATAAAGAGACGTTTAATTTAAAGTTATTTTATTTTCTTTATATTTCTTAACAAGAAAAATACCTGATTTCATGTTCATTATTTTGATTATTTACATGAAATCAGGCGTTAAATGATATTCAATTTATTTATACTTTAAATCCGGAGGTTACATCTCTTAATCTTTTAGCCATCTCAGATAATTGCTCTGTTGTAGTTTCTATTTCTGTCATAGTTCTAAGCTGTTCTTCTATACCGGTGCTTATATTTTCCGTACCCTCAGCTACTTCATTTGATGTTATAGCTAGATTACTAATAGCCTTTTCCATTTCCTTAGTGCTTTGAGCTTGTCTTTCATTAGCATCATCAATTTGATCAATTTCATTTACTATGTTTTTAATATTGTCAATTATATTTTTTATGCTTTCCCCTACTTCTGAAGCTATGTCTACTCCAAGGGATACTTTTTCTTCAACATGATTAACTGAGGTTACTGTAGAAGCAGATTTTAGCTGATTTTCTTTAACAAGCTCTGAAATTTGTCTTGCAGCATTATTGCTCTCGTCAGCAAGCTTTCTAATCTCATCTGCTACTACACTAAAGCCTCTGCCTGCTTCACCTGCACGAGCAGCTTCTATTGCGGCATTTAAAGCTAATAGGTTTGTTTGCTCTGATATGGAAGTTATTATTTGAATAATATCTCCTATTTTTCTCGAAGATTCTTCTAGTTCATTTATCATTGATGATACTTCCTTTGAGGAAGAGGCTATATCTGTAATAGAAGATATAACTTCTGAAATCTTTTCTGATCCATCTTCCGCTGCTTCTTTTGCCTTCTTACTATTAACTGCAGTGCTTCTACTAGCACTGGCAGTAGACTGAGAAAAATTTGCTATTTCTTGAAGGCTTGCAGTAGTCTCCTCAGATACTGCAGCTCCTTCCGAGGTACTTGAAGCTATCTCAACAATAGTATTTGATATATCTTCTAGAGATTGCGTTGTAGATATGGTTGCAGTACTTAGCTGTGCACTTGAAAATGCTATGGTTTCAGCTGAAGCCGCTACTTCTTTAATAATTCCTTGAAGTTTTTCTATAAATAAATCAAAATTTCTACTTAGCTCTCCAATTTCATCTTTACTTTCATATCCTATTCTTTGAGTTAAGTCTCCGCCGTTGTTTGAAATTTCCTTAAGCTTAGTTGTAACCCTTTTAACTGGAGATGTAATGAATTCTGTTATTATTACTGATAAGATTAATGTTATAGCTGCACATATTGAAATCAGTGAACCTATAGCTATAATTGTATTTTTATAAACAGCTTTGCTTTCATCATAGGTTGTCTTTGCATCTGTAACCTGCTTATTTATAATCTTATCAAAGTCTTCAATAAAAGCTTTTCTTGCTGTATCATAATTTAACATTTCACTTGGTGCACTTCCTTGAGAAGCTCCGGTACCAGTAGTTGCTTGATTCCCTCCCATTGTTTTTGTAGTTCCTACTCCATTTGCTTTTATAAAGGTATCTTTAGCAGCTATAAAATTATTAAAGCTTTCAATTAACGCCTTATAGTCACTATTATTTTTATATTCTGATATTTTTTCTGTTACAGAAGCTGCCCTGGTTTCAATATCTTCTTGTATAGGCTTTTTTACACTGTCATCACTACCTGCATCCATTAGTGAATTTGACTGTGATCTTATGTATTCTACATCTGACACTATACTTTGAAGCTTAACAATTGGAACTAGCCTAGAATCATTCAATTCCAAGAGCTTTGAATTTACAGTAGATATTTGTTTAATTGAAGCAACTCCTATTACTGCAAGAAAAATAAAAAAGCTTAATGAAAGTACCGTGATTTTTACCGAAAGTTTCATATTCCTAATGAAATTCATATATTTGCCCCCTGTTTCTCCTATTCAAATAATACTATACTATTTAAATAATACTATATATTGCTAAGGTGACACTTTAATGACAAGGTTGTGAACAATATGTAAATTATACTAATGCTAATAAAAAAACACCTGAATTTAGCTATATAGCCTACAGGTGAAAGAATATTTATCCTTGATAATTACTTAATTCTTGCAAGTTCTCTTTTTATGTCTTTTGTGTAAATGCCCCCATGATAGCAGATGATTTTATCTATATCATAGGTTAATAATTTCTTTACGGATGCCTTAGCTGCCTCCAAATCTAGTGTATACTGAGGATTTGCAATAACTAAGCTATCTCCCTCTACCACTACTGCATCTCCTGAAATTAGTGTTTTACTTTCTTTTAAATAGTCATATCCCATAAGCCTTTTCCCATAAAAAGCCAGAGTGTCCATGTTGTATCCTAAAAAAAATGGTAGCTATAATGAATCCGTCATATGAAGCAAACTTATCAATAATATCTTCCCAATTTATTTCACTAACTTCGTTTTCCATTAAAAATAACCTCCATTTGTTAAACCAATATTCGTTGTTTTAGCAAATGGAGGTATCTGCAACTAGTCGTAAATTTTTTGACGCTTACTGCTGAATCGCTTACGTACTTACGTTTGAAATTCAGAAAACAAATCCATTACCAGATTTCGTACCACTTGAACTCTCCGTCTCCACTGGAAGCTTTGGACCCTGTAAAACAACCACTATCACCACTGAATTTCAACATCTCCCGGGTTCTTCTTGGTATGATTATACGTGGTTTTTTCCAGTCCATCATGTGTTCTGCAGCACCTGCATAATCACCTGAATTCAGCATCCTGAGCACAGTTGATTTTCTGAATGCCGCCCCACCTATGTTATATGAGAAACTTGTAAGTGCATCAAACTGTTCCTGAGTAAGGGAGACATTAACTGCCTTTCTAATAACATCTTCAAATTTAGTAAGGTCATTTCTAAACAACTCTATTATCTGGTCCTTATTCAATCCACTCTTAAAAACTCCACTTGCAATCTCTTTAGGAGTCAGTTTATGGCCTATACCTATTGTCCAATCTCCTTTTCCGGGCTGAGCATCATATATTTTCGTCTTGAACCCTTCTTCTTTTACCAAATCTTTAAATCCTTTATCACTTACACTCATTTCTGAAGGCTCACTATATGTGCATGTATTATGCACTACGACGCTTCCCTCACCTACGAAGTAGGTATGCCAGTCTTCAACCTCGAAATTGTAGACCGTAGTATCTCTTTTGATAATTTCTATCCCTTCAACTTCTACATAATTTCCTTTGGCATCAAGCAACTTCATACCTTTCTTAAGGTTGCCGGCGGCAATCCAGGTTCCCTTGGAGTCACTACCTATTACAAAGAATGGGTGCTCCTTTGTAGCTTCTATTGTTTGACCATTGCCAACCTTAACCCTTACAAGGTCATGGGCTGGGTTTACAAACAACTTTACTACCTTCTTATAGCCGAACTCACCTGTCTTTTCATTCATGGAGTATACCATATCACCAACTTTAATATTCTCTATAGTCTTCTTACCCTTGTCTGTCAGTACTGGAGTTCCGGCTACAAAGCATACTGCTCCAATTGAATTACTAACATAGCCGCCCACATAACTTCCTACAATCGTAGCAGCAAGTTGACCTAGTGGATTGTTAAATTTATTACTTATCTGTTTACTCACTTGTTGTGCAGCAAGAGCACCGGCAAACCTGCCTGCCATTTGAGCCGCACATCCTCCTGGTATTACAGCCATTGCAGCCATTCCAACAGGAGAGTTCATGAATCTCAATGCGGATCGTCCAATACTTGATTCAGCCACTAATTTAATCGGCTTGGATACTAGCATTTTTGCAGCTCCAAGATTTGCCTTAACTACTGACTTTACAACTTTTTTGAATGCTTTTTTTAGCGAAAAGTGTCCAGTCGGATCTATAGCATTTACTGGGTTGTTGGAACAATATGCATATCCGTTAGGACCATCTATCATTGTATCTGCTGTGGTGAATCTGCCTATGTCAGGATCATAATACCTTGCACCAAAATAGTATAATGAGCTAGCATCCTTTTCCTTGCCTGTGAACCTATAATCCACATTGAAGTTTCCACTGTTTACATCTATACTGTAGGCATCTTCACCGTATGGCATGTAGCCCATCTTCTTCTTTAACACACCGCTTGCATCGGTTATTACAGATGAGCTGTGAAGTTGGTCGGTTATATAGTACATCAGCCCTTGAGATGTCGTACGTGTAGCCACCTTTTGACCATCTGCGAAATAGTGTTTCACTACGTTGGTAGTAGTGCCTGTAGTCTCTTCTTCATAGTTGTCGAAGAAGTACCTTGTAGTTGTAGTGCCTTCAACCTTTTTCACACGGTCCTCACCAAAGTATGCAAATGTGTCGGCACCGAATGCGGTCATCATGTTGTCGTAGTTATAGGTCAGTGTCTTACCTTTCCAGCTCGTCATGTTGCCGTTGGCATCGTAAGCATAGGCTGCACTACCTTTGGCTGTAACTGCATGCTTATGGTTGGAATCTCCGTATGTGTAGTTCTGTCCATCCTTCTGGGTTATGTTGCCTATGTTGTTATAGCTGAATGTCTTTGTTCCATACACTCCAACTCCACTTATCAGCCTGTCTAAATCGTCATAGGTGTATGTCTCATTATATGCTGTTTCTATAGCATTGTTCTTTTTTTTCACATTGCCCGTATTGTCGTACTCGTAGCTCAAATCGAACATCCCAGACGTAGACGTATATGATCTCTTAACTCTATAGCTGAACGCTGTACCTGCTGTCGGGTCGGTCTCTGATGATGTATCATAGTAGTCATTATTTAATGTGACACCATTTCCATAGGTTATAAGTGTGGTAAGACCCATAGCATTTCTGTCAATGTTGTTTACATAGCTATTGGTACCTGTCACGCTGTTCAAAAGCCCTTCTGCGTTGTAGCTGTTGGTAACTACCTCCCCATCTGGGTATGTGATGGTCCTTAGTCTGTCCATAGAGTCGTAAGTGAATGACTCTGTTTTTGATATTCCGTCTATTGTAACTGTCTCGGAAGTAACCCTTCCGCGTTCGTCATAGTTCATACTCTCAGAGCCTGCTGCATATGTTACCCTTGTAAGCCTTCCCTTGGAGTATCCATAACCTGCTTCGTCATAATAGTATAGAGTATCTGTTCCTGAAGGGTAGTCTGTTTTTGTAATCCTGTTCAGTTCGTCATATGTGTAGTATATTGTCTGGCTCTTGGCATCAGTCATCTGTGTTATGTTGCCGTTGGCATCATAGACGTATGTCCATATTCCCATATCGGGGTCAGTCATGGACGTCTCCCTTCCAAGCATGTCATAGGCATATTGTGTGACGTTGCCCGCTGGGTCGATTTCCTTCATAAGTTGACCTTTGGCTACGTCATACTGGTAGGTAGTTGTAGCATAAGCCGTTTGGTTAGGGAATATACCCGTGCATTGGGTGTATTCTATTATATTACCCTGCCCGTCATATTTTTTGCCGGTCACATGGTTAAGCTCGTCTACTGCAGCTATTATATTGTTATCATAAAACATTCTGGTATATGTGCCGTCAGGCTTTGTTGTCCTTACCACCCTGTCTTCTACATCATACTCGTTGAGAGTATATTTCTGAGCTGCATCCCTTACTGTATATTCTATAGTAGATGTGTTGTACGGCATGCTAGTCCTGTACACCCTTCCCATGGAGTCGTAGTATGTGTCCACAGTGGTATATTGTCCGGATGTTTCCGAAGCTGCTTTCACCAGTATGTCTCTGCCAAGTCCATCGCTATAAGTTCTAGACTCTATTACATTGGCTGTCCCCGCATCAGTCCTGCTCAATCTCCTAGTAATTTCCGGTGCTATGCCATCGTTATAGTACTCAATAATCTCAGTAGGGTATGTTTCGGAGTCAGGTGTAGTCCATTTCTTTACTACCCTGGAAAATACGTCATACCTTGTGTTTGCAACCACACCATTGGCATCGGTTACGGTTAAAGCTCTCATTAAATTGTCATAAGTTGATGTCACTGACCAGTTCTTGGCGTTTGTTACCTGTGTCACATATGCATGGTAGGCTGGATCATAGGTAGTTGTGCTAGTGTAGTTTCTTCCATCAGTTGCACTTACCCTATTGCCCCATGTGTCATATCCGTATTGCTTTGTAACATCGGTAGTTCCGTTTTCAAGCTCTTCCTTTGTCAGGTTGCCTTTAGTCACTGTACCGTATGGTAGCCAATCATAGTAGTACCTTGTCTCTACCTTAGTACCCCATGTATTGGCATCATTTCCTTTGTAGCCGTTTGTGTATACCTTCTTGGCTTTGTCCACAATCCAGTCGGTAGTATTGTATATATACTCTGTGACTGTCTGAGTTTCATCGTAATCTAATGCAGGAGTATCCTGACCGTGATTATATACCTCTATTACATTACCGTATGAATCAAAATAATATGTTTCCCTGGATCTTACATAGCTGGCATTTAAATCGTATTCGTAATTATATATGTTTGTTATATGAACGAATTTTACTCCTGCAGGGCTGCCACTGTCGGTACGGCTTGTATATTCATATTGTGTTTCCTGAGACTTATTGCCATTAACATCGAAGCTTGCCTGTCTATCCACCATCCCCTCATACGGAATATCCTGTCTATACCATGTCTGTATATAATTTCCCGTTGTGTTATCCGTCTCTTTTACCCATTCGAAGCCAAGGAATCTTCTTTCATGCGGTAGGCCATTGTAATATTTGCCGTTGTAATACTGGTAGCTCTTACTTGTACTGCTTCCTACACCGTCATTTACTTCCACACTTGTTACCATGCTGGTACTACCGGCTATAAAGTTGTTAACTGCATAAGTATGATATTCAGAAGCTCCAGGTATATATGCATTTACAATATTCGACGGATTTGTATATTTCACTTTTATTGTTCCGCCAATGCCGTTCTGTATCTCTGTGAGAATATCCGGCACAGGAGAGTTAGCTGGATGCACATCAGCATACATTGCCCCGTTTTCATTCCATATCTTTGCAAGATCGCTCTTGCCGTCCCCGTTGAAATCTCCTGTCATCCATTGCTGGGAAGTCCAAAAACCGCCCTGCTGGCTTGCCCATCTCTGTATTGCAAAGCAAGTTCCATTTGATATATGGACATCAGCATCCATAGTACCGTTATCATTCCATACCTTTGCAAGGTCACTCTTGCCGTCTCCATTGAAATCTTCTACCATCCATTGCATTGAATCCCAAAAACCACCTTGTTGAGTTGCCCATCTCTGAATGTTAAAAGTATTTCCAGTTGATATGTGTACATCAGCATCAAAAGTACCATTCTCATTCCATATCTTTGCAAGGTCAGTCTTGGCATCCCCATTGAAATCTCCTATATACCACTGCTGTGAATCCCATATGCCTCCCTGCTGAGTTGCCCATCTTTGTATATTAAAATTACTGCCTGTGGATAGATGCACATCAGCATCCATAGTACCATTCTCATTCCATATCTTTGCAAGGTCAGTCTTACCGTCTCCATTAAACTCACCTGTCATCCACTTCTGTGAATCCCATAAACCGCCCTGCTGGCTTGCCCATCTTTGTATATTAAAATTACTGCCAGTGGATAGGTGTACATCAGCATCCATAGCACCGTTATCATTCCATAGCTTTGCAAGGTCACTCTTGCCGTCTCCATTGAAATCTCCTACAAACCACTGCATTGAAGTCCATATACCACCCTGCTGAGTTGCCCATCTTTGTATATTAAAATTACTGCCTGTGGATAGGTGTACATCAGCATCCATAGTACCATTATCATTCCATAGCTTTGCAAGGTCACTCTTGCCGTCTCCATTGAAATCTCCTACAAACCATTGCATTGAATCCCATATACCGCCCTGCTGAGTTGCCCATCTCTGGATGACGAAGTTGTTTCCAACGGATATATGCACATCGGCACACATAGTCCCGTTTTCACTCCATAGCTTCATCAGGTCAGTTTTTCCGTCTCCATTGAAGTCTCCTGACATCCACTTCTGTGAATCCCACATACCGCCCTGCTTTGATGCCCATCTCTGTATGTCGAAACCGCTTCCACCCTCCTGCCATTGGAATTTTATCGGAGGAAGGGTACTTACACCATCGCTTCCATATTCCTGTATCGTTGTAAGTCTGCTCAAACCCGTAGATGAACCATTTTCATAGTCAATACGGTATTTTCTTAGAAGATTACCTCCTACTTTTACAGTTATCCATTTCATCCTATTATCCATGTCAACTAGTGTAGGAACATACATAGGCCAGCGGTCTGTCCTTTGCTCATATGAAAACTCTACGCTGTTCACTGCAGATGGCTGAGCTGCATCGTTTTGGGTCCACGTGATAGCCGCAGGATAGAAGTCTCCGCCCGCTGTATCCTCATAGTAGGACACTGTATAATAGTTGCCGCTGGTGTCAATTACCTTATTTAATGCCCATGCAACAGCCTTACCGTCTTTACCCACGGCGTCTATGCGGCTGTCATTTGTATTACCGAAATATAGCTTTGTACCGTCTTTCTGTGTTACTACCCAGTAGGATGATGAGGTATCCATATTAAATACCTGTATTCTCTCATAACTCTCCTTCTCGGTGTGGTAGTAACCTGTTGCTGTGTTGTAAATAAGTTTTTGTCCATTGTAGACATAATGGTCATTACCATCAAAGTTCACAGGATATGCTACATCCCTTGCGATAACTGGCAGACCTGAAAGCGCCCAGCCTACTCCTAGCTGTCCATTTCCACTGTCTGAGTTATAAGTCAGTGACAGATCCGGTGCCATACCGTTTATGCCATCAGGCATTTCTATCGGTATACTGTAGCTAAATGTTCCGTCAGCTCCTACATCTGCGTATGCCACTTGCACAAGTGCAAGCATAGACATAAGACATAGGAATGCAAGAACTGTGGTACGTTTTAAAGTTTTGTTTAAAGTTTTGTTCATACATTCTACCCCCCCTTTTTTTATTTTGACTTTACATTTAGGATTTATATTTATATAAATCAATGAATATGATTTATTAAATACCCTAGACAATAAAGAAAAATAAATCATATTTATAGGATATTATTACCTTGCATCCTGCAGATTTCACTACACTAAAAAACAGTTTATATGTTGTGAGAGTTTAATTTATTTATCAGAACTTATGTAGTTCAAGTAAATAATTGTATAAGTCTTATATCTAAATGTTAAATTATAGTAGAAATTTAGTAAATACTTATACCATTAAATATCAATTTTATGTCGTAAAATATAATTTCACTTGATTCAAGATCGTTCCCTTTCTTTAAACTAAAGCTCCATTTTAAATCTAAATCTAAAAAATATCGCAGCTTTATCACTTCTTGATGCTTTGATTTTAATCTAGATATATACTTTTCTACGAGGATTTCCTGTTACTTTTTTTCAATAAATTCCTCTTGTTCTTTTACTTCTTCAACTTCTTTAATATTTTCTAAATAAATAATCTTTTTTCTTTTATTCAATATTTTTTTACAACAATTTATTAAAATGGTTTTACTCCAGCTATAAAAGGCTTCGTCTCTTTTTAATTGATGTATGTTTTCATATAAAATTACAACCATATCGCTTAATGCATCTAGTGCATCTGCTTCATTTTTCATATATACATATGCAAGCTTGTAGTAGTCCTGCTTTTTGTCCATAATTAGTTTAATTAGTATTTCCTTGTCACCGCTTTTTGCCTTTTTTATTAGTTCTCTGTCCTCCACCTGCTCACCTCTTTCATATATAAGAGTATTCTACCTTTAAAAAGGTTCATTTGGTAATTAAAAATAAAAAAATCCAGCAGAACTTATTTTGTTCTACTGGATTCATTTTTAAAATTGAATTCTCTTTTCTCCGGTGCCTGGCACCTTAATTATTTATTATGCTATTTCTTTTTCTTGATCAAAGATTACAACGTCTAGCTCCGGTTTATTTCCTAAATTAACCAATAAGCAAAGTATTATACCAGAGGCAAGTCCCCAAGCTGCTCCTCTTGTTGCAACTATGGCTGCCATAACTCCTGCAACACCTAGGTCATTGAAGGTACGTGCTTTCATAACTCCAACTCTTATAGATACATATCCTTGAATTAACATTGTAGATGCAAGTGCAATTCCTAGAATTGGTTTTACGAGAGTAACTATCGGAAGTATGAAATATCCTGTAAGAGTACCATATCTAAAGGAAGCTGCTCCTCCATTTATTGAATCCATAGCTTCTCTTCCATGTTTAAATCTTTCGCAAACTACAACCTGCATTGCTGCCCATAATGGTCCACACATTGTTATATCTGGTCCAATTACTGACATTATCATGTTACGTAATCCAAATATTATATGAGTTCTGTTAGGATTGTAATCTATAAGCTCATCTGGTCTATCTTTAGCACAATCTTCTAATAAAGCTTGAGATTGTATCATATCACCAAATAGTATTATATATGCAGATACAACCATAGGTATAGACTTAATAAACATACTAGCTTTAGGGAAAGGTAGATCACCAAATATTGTCCAATGTGACCACAAACCTACAAAATCTGGTTTAGTTATTCCCCATTGTATCGTTGGCCAAGCTGTTTCTTTAAATATTGGTCCTAACACTACTGCTAAAAGTACTATAGGTAGAATTCCTAAATCTGAAATTACTTTTAAAACTTTATTATTGCTTCTGATACTCTTAAAATGATTTGAGAATAATAGATAGAAAGCTAAACCAACACATATCATTATTGATTTTGGGAATGTATCAAAACGTGCACCTTTTACGAATATTACATTTACAGCTGCAAGACCTGATCCGATTATAATACCAGATTGCATTGCATTAGGTACTATGGAAACTATTTTCTTACCTAGTCCAGTAACTCCCAATAAGAAAGCTAAACCTCCCAGCATCAATTCAAATGCAATAAGTGCCTGCATTCTTTCAGGTCCGATTTGATAATCTTTTACATACAACATAAGTAGCGGTATGGCCGGGGTAACCCATCCCGGTATAACCGGATCTCCTAGAAATACATGGGCAGTATATAGAATACCATTTAATACAACAACTGCAATTGCTATTTCAAAAGGCATACCTAAATATTCTGTAAGCATAGGAATAGCACCTAAGCATACTGCACACATTAATAAACCTTGAATATAGTCTGCTACTTCAAACCTATAGTGCACAAAAGGGATACGTATCTTAAAAGGACCTGCTGGAATAAATGGTTGTTCTTTTCCAAATTCTCTTTTCAAAGCCATGATTTAACCTCCTACAATTTATATATTTTATTTTCACTAAAATTTACAACTAAATCTTTTTTCAAATTCTACTATAAGATCATCTGTAAAATCTGGATGAGCAATATTTATTAGAGCCCTTGCTCTATCCTTTAAGGTCTTACCCTTTAATTTTGCTATTCCATATTCTGTAACTATATAATCCACGTCATTTCTTCCTGTAGTAACTGCAGCACCTTCATCTAATAATGGTACTATTTTTGAAAGCTTTCCCTTTGCAGCGGTGGAAGGCATAGCAATAATTGATTTACCGTCCTTGCACATATTTGCACCTCTTACGAAATCAACTTGTCCACCAACTCCACTTATTTGGGTTAGCCCTACACATTCTGAAGATACTTGACCCATTAAATCAACTTGAACACAAGAGTTTATTGAAACCATTTTAGAATTTTGCATTATTACTCTTGGATCATTTACATAATTTACTGGATACATTTCAACCATCGGATTATTATCAATAAAATCATAAAGTCTTTTAGTACCCATTAAAAATGTTACTATTATTTTTCCTGGATGAATTGACTTTGCTTTATTTGTTATAACACCAGCCTCAACTAACTCTAAAACACCATCAGAAATCATTTCTGAATGTATTCCTAAATCTTTCTTATCCTTTAAAAATAGGAGTACTGCGTCTGGAATAGCTCCTATTCCTAGCTGTAATGTTGAACCGTCTTCAACTAAAGATGCACAATTTTCTCCAATTGCTCTTTCTATTTCACCAATTTTAGGCGGCTTAAGTTCTATAATTTCATGACTTGACTCTACAATATAGTCAATGTCTGAAATGTGTATAAAGGAATCTCCCATAGTTCTTGGCATTTTATCATTTACTTGTGCTATTACAATTTTTGCTGCTTCTGCTGCTGGCTTTGTATAATCATTAGATACTCCAAAACTGAAGAATCCATGTTCATCCATAGATGATACTTGTATAAGAGCTACATCTACAGGTAGAGTGGTTTTAAAAAGGCTTGGAACTTCTGAGAAGTAACAAGGAGTAAAATCTGCTCTTCCTGACTTAACTGCATCTCTTGTGGTTCCTCCAACGAATAAGGCATTGTGTCTAAAATGTTTTTCCATTCCTGGAGCTACATATTCCCCTTTACCCATTGCTACCATATGCACTATTTCTACATTTTCATAAGCTTCCTTGTTATCTACCATTGCCTTTATAAGTTCTATTGGTTCTCCTACTGCATGTCCTGTTACAACCCTATCATTTGACTTTATTTTTTTTACTGCTTCATCTGCTGATACAATTTTAGACATGTAAATTTCTTTTAGATTCAAGCTTATCTTCCTCCACAATATTCTTTATTAATTTTATCTAATTGATTCAATATTTTCGTGTAATCGTTTTCAGAACTAGCAAAAATATTTCCATTTTGGGAGTGAATATTTTCATAATTACGGTAGCATCCAGTACATCCACATAAGACTATCACTACATCATAAATGATTTTTTCTTTAAAATTTTCAAAAATATGGTTAGAGCTTACATTATCTTTAATTTTTTCTATAAGGGCTGTTCTATCATATCTAGGGTTACATCCCCCACAATATTTAATTCCAATCCTCATTAGGATTTAAATTTATTCCCGTATAATATTTCTCTAGCCATATCTAATAATTCTTCACTCACTTCATTTTTAAGTATTACTTTTTTTATTCCAGGTAAAGCTTCTCTAAGTGTCGTCTCCACTACATCTTCAATAGTAAATTTTGCTGAAGGACACCCACTACACTCACCTAAAAGCTTAACTTCTACTATTCCATTTTCCACACTTATAAGTTCAATATTACCGTAATGAGTTGCAAGCTGTGGTCTAACCATGTTTTCTAGTATTTCTTCAACTTTATTAATCATTTCTTCACTCCATTCTTTTAGAAATATTATATCTAGCAAACAGCTCATGCGTTGTAGCACATCCTTGATAGTATATTTTATCTATTTCAAGTTGTGGATTTTATAGGTTTATACTTTGGTAGGAGTATATTTTTTAATTTGTATTTATATCAAGGATGTCCTTACGCATAGCTCTTAAAAAGGGCTTTATATTAATTTAAATTATTGAATCCTATTCTTTTATTCTTGCAACAGCCTTAGCTAAAGCTTTCTTATGAGCTAGATTACTTTGTCTTGATATCATTATTCTTTGTGCTTGAGGTGAACCTGCTCCATGCATAGATTCTGTTCTATATCCAACAGCTGCAGTTCCTAATGTTATGTTTTCTATCAATCTTAAAATTCTCATTCTGTTTTCAGTTGACACTGATGCTACACCTTTTAGGTATTTTTCAATATAATGTCCAACTTCTTCACTTCTGAAATCTTTTTCTGATGGCATTGTTACCATTAATCCACCTGCAATGTCTTCTGCAAGTCTTGCTATTTCATATGGGAATCTTGTTACATTTTGCTTACATACATTTGCAAGTAAAAGATTTATTAGATAGTTTCCTGATTCAGTTTTATGTCCTTCTGCAGAACATGCAATACCACATGCATATAAAGTTTCATTTAAATGAGTCATTTCTATTAATTTATCTTTTATATGAGATACTTTATGAGCTCCATTATAATCTGCTGCAAGTGCTGTAGCTCCAATTAATACATCACCAACTCCTACTTTACATCCACCATAGCTTTGTCTGTGGTATCCTGCAAATCTTTCAACAAGCATTCCTGCAAATTCAGTTTCTCCATTTAAGAATATTCTATCATTTGGTACAAATACATTGTCAAATACAACTAGAGCTTCGTGTCCTCCATAGTTGAAGTTACCAACATCTATATCTGCTCCTTCTTCGCTCTTTCTTGTATCACAAGATTGACGTCCCATTATAATAGTTATTCCTTCTGAGTCTGTTGGAACTGCAAAAGATACTGCATAGTCTTTATCTTCTGGTCTCATTGCTATAGTAGGCATTACTAATACTTCATGAGAATTAGTTATACCAGTTTGGTGAGATTTTGCACCTCTAACTACAATACCATCTTCTCTTCTTTCAACAATGTGAAGATATAAATCTGGATCTGCTTGTTTAGCTGGTGATAAAGCTCTATCCCCTTTAGGATCAGTCATAGCTCCATCTACTGTTAAATCATTTTCTTGTACATATGCCATAAATTTTTTAAATCTTTCATGATAATTTGTGCCATATTCTTTATCAATTTCAAAAGTTGTACTATACTCTGAATTAAAAGCATCCATACCAACACATCTTTGGAAACAAGCTGCAGTTTTTTGTCCACATAATCTTTGCATCTTAACCTTTTTTACTAAGTCCTCTGTGCTTTGATGAATATTAGTAAACCTATTAATCTTTTCTCCTGTAATGTTTGAAACCGTTGTCATCAACTCTTCATATTCAGGTTTTTCTGCTAAATCATAAGTCATTTTAACTGAATTCATTGAAGGACGAATTATAGGATTGTCTACTACGTTCTCTATCTTCTTTCCAAACATATAAACGTTTAATTTTAGTTTTCTTAGACTCTCTACATACTGATCGCCTGTCATCATTGCCATTAAAAAATCATTCCTTTCAATATTTATTGTTTTATTTGTTTTACACTCTTATATATAGCAACACCTGTGCCAAAACTCACTTATTTTAATATAATATTTTTAAAATATTATAATTATGCTGAAAGCCTTGTATCATCTGCATTTCTTTTTAAAAGTTTTATACTATAAGTAATTATAAAAATGTTCATTTATTTATTTATAGGAAATAAAAAGAATATTCATTGCATAAAAGCAACAAATATTCTCTTTATTTTTTAAATATACAATAAAAACGCTGAAATCCCTTACTTTTAGGCCTATTTATAGCCGTTGCATTATTAAAACAGATTGCATTATTGCAACAGTTTTTTATCTGTATATCTTTTACGTTTTCTTACAAAGGTAGCAGCATCTATTCCAAGAATTTTAGCTGCTTCTCTCACATTTCCAGCTTTATTAAAAGCTTTTGTAATAAGTTCAGCCTCAACTCTTTCAACTGCATCTTTCAAATTGCATATCTCTCCGCAGCCTACAGCAGTTTCTATATCATTCACATGGCTTATTATTGGCAGATCACTTTTAAGTATTTTATCACAACTACTGATTACAACGACTCTTTCTACTATGTTTTTAAGTTCTCTAACATTCCCCGGCCAATTGTAATTATACATAGCTTTTATTGCCTCTGGCGAGAAGGATTTGCTAAACTTATATTTACTATTTAGCTTACATAAATAGTATTGAACTAGTGGAATTATATCTTCTCTTCTCTCTCTTAAAGAAGGAATAGTAAGTGGTACAACATTAAGACGATAGAATAAATCAGACCTAAAGGTTTTTTCCGTGATCATTTTTTCTAAATCTCTATTTGTAGCAGCAATTATTCTTACATCTACGTTAACTGGCTTTACTCCTCCAATTCTCTCTATTTCACTTTCTTGAAGTACTCGAAGAAGTTTAACTTGTACATTTAAAGGAAGTTCTCCTACTTCATCTAAAAATATCGTTCCTCCATCAGCCACTTCAAAAAGCCCCATTTTTCCTTCTTTATTTGCTCCTGTAAAGGCGCCCTTTTCATATCCGAAAAGTTCAGATTCTATAAGATTTTCAGGTATAGCGCCGCAATTTATTTTAATAAAATTTTTTTCACTTCTTAAGCTGTTTTTATGTATATATTTTGCTACTTCTTCTTTTCCTACTCCTGTTTCCCCTAATAATAAAATAGTAGTATCAACCTTCGAAACCCTTTTCACAACTTCAAGTAAATCAATGGTTTTTTTATCCTCAGCCACTAAATCTGATTTAGTTAATAGTTGAGCTCTCATGGCTTCAATTTCGGAATAATACTTTTCAGTAAGCTTCTTGTTTTTAGCTAATTCCTCCTCTAGCTCATATAATTCAGTTACATCTCTAACATTGGTAACTACCATAGTTATGTTTCCTGCTTTATCAAATATAGGATTACTAGAAATTAAAACTCTCTTGCCTGATTTAAAATCCTGTATTATTGTAGCAGATTTTTTAGTTTTAAGGACAATCAATGTACTGGACTTAGATACATACCCTTCTTTTACTAAGTCATGCATATTTCTATTTATCATATTTTCTCTTTTTAAACCAGTTATAGCTTCATAGGATTTATTTATCTTGATTGTATTTGCATTTCCATCTGTAACATATATTCCGTCATAGGAAGATTCAATGACTGCATCTAGTTCTAAACAATTAAGCTTTACTTCACCACATTCATTAGTAATGCATCTTAACCTATGTTTTAAAGTATTCAATCTTTCTAGTATCTTATTAAAATGGCTTTCATTCATGTAGCTTAAACTAAAAATGCCTACTGCTTCCCCTTTTTTATTTTTCACTCCCATAACTTTTTCTTTTTTATTAATACAATCTTCTAGATTATTGTCTTCCTCTAAAATTAGACTATCATCTAAATATATATTGCTTATAGGAGTCTTTAGGCTAATATTTTCTATTAAGTTTTTCATAACCGAATCTTTAGTTAAAATCCCAATTAACAAATTGTTATCATCCACAATATTTATAGCTTCAACATTGTGCTCTTTAAATATTTTAAGTCCATCAAGGAGATTATCATCTAGTCTTAAAGTAATATTGGTTTTATGCATAATTTCTTTTATTTTCATAAAAAACCCCTCGCAACATAAAATTAAACTATGTTCTATTATTTATTTTTTATCAGAACATAGTTTATATATATTATAACATAAAATTTTATTTTGTATTAAGAGAACACCATCTTACTAGTTCGCTTATTATTAAGCTGCCATCCCAAGGCGAATCATAAAAATTCATGGCTCCAAAACTTGTCACCCTATTTACTCCTTTAGAAGTAACTTTTTCAGCAAATTCTATGGTTTTTTCAAGATCTTCTGAAGCTAAACCTATAGTTTGAACTTTATTTGTAACAAGAGGTATTACTTCTAAAATATTATCTACCTCTTTTAAAAAAATAGTTCTCCCAAAAACAGGCTCTTCAAGGCATATTTCATTATTAATCAAAATTGTATATTCCAAACCTTTAGATTTATAAATCATTTTATCGAGACTTAATAGGTATTCACCTCTTTTATTAATTATCTTTGCTGCTATAGCCTCTTCTAAGCTAAAATTTTTGTATCTTTTCAGCACTTTTTCAAATGCTTTGCTTAGGCTTTTCCCTATTTCATTAATGAATAAATTAGTTTTTTCTACGAAAATCACTTGTGGTGATGAACATGCCTTCTGATCAAAAGTAATTATATCCATTACAAGCTTTTCTAAATATCTCTCAAAGTCTAAACTTTCAATAGCCGATTTATGGAACACTGCAAAAGAATATTTAGGTCCAAACATCAAATCCTTGCAGGTTGTTTTTTTAGGCAAAAGTGAAATTGAATCTACAGCTTCTTTTCCTCCCCAAATCACACGGGCATCGGCAGTTAGAGACATTTTACTATTAAGATTATGATTTTCACTGCTAAAATAAATTAATACAATATTTCTTAGTAAAACTTTTGATGAATAAGTTTGCCCTTGGTATTCTATTGTAATATCCTCAAGCAATCTTAAAAGTTCATATACTATTGTTACGCTTTTCTCAGGAACCCTGAGAATATTTGCATTTTTACAAAGTAAGCTTTCAATAACTGAATAAATACCTAAGGTTGGCACATTTCCAGCCATCCAGTGGCATACAATGCCCCGTCCTTGAGCCTTCATGAACTTACCTTCCTCAACTTCAAGAAAGTTATCCAAATACTTTTTGTCTCCTAGATTGAGTATTACCTGCTTTTCCATATTGGCCTTTTTTAGATAAAAACATAAGAAGGGTACCCCTTCAGCTCTTAAAATCTCTTTGTTTAGAGCAATTTTTTTACTAAACTCATTTATTATAAGAAGTATTGCTTCCACAGGAAATTTGTGTAACTCTTCAATGCCATGCTTTAAGTGATCCTTAATTTCACTAAAGTCTTCAAATTCTATTCCATTTTTATAGAATTGTGAATTAAGTTCAAAACACTTTATCATATTTCCCTCTCCATTTCAGCAAAGGTATCTCCGCACCCTCTTACTTCAGCTTTTTCTACTCTAGCCTTAAATTTAAAATATTTACCCTTTCTTCCACAAGGGCAATCATCAATTCCTACTAGTTCTCCAATATCCTCAGTTAATATAGCTTGTGATGGATAACTTGAGCCTAAAATACTCATAACCTGTATGATACCTGTACTCCCAGGTTTCACCTCTTCTAAACTTTCTAAATCTCTAATTATTATATCTGCAAAATTTGCTACATGCTTATGTCCATATTGGCAATCAAGAAAAACTACACCTACTTGTTCTACCATTCCATAAAAGTCAATTATGTTTGATGGACTAGTATTAAAAACATTGGCTATTCTCATATTAAACTCATCTTTTTCTACTTTTTGAGAGATTAACTTTTTCCAACCACCACTATGAAGAAGTTTTAATTTAGGCATGTCCAGCTGTATTCCTTTTTCTTCTAAAACTTTTACAAACTTTGACCATAGTATATAAGTAAATCCATAGACTAGTATTTCTTGATTTTTATACTTTTCTACAAACTCATATAATTTATTTATATCTAATTCAAGTTCCTTGTTCATAACATAAGTTATATTACTTGCAAAGGTACTTACTCCTCTAATTGCAGTTCCTCTAGCCGTAATACTTCCACCTTTTTTGTTGCTATCTTCACTATCGATAACAAGTAGAGGTCTTCTTTCTTCACCAATAAAATTTGAAATTGTAGATATTAATCCTTGCGTTTGTCGAATTGACGTCTTTTTATCTAAATAAATTTTGCTAGGAATTCCCGTAGTTGTAGCACTTGAAGTTAGTACTCTTACTACATCTTGTTCTTTACATACTGATAAATTGAACTGTTTAAACATATTTACAGGTATATAAGGAATATCTTCTAATCTTTCAATTTTTCTAACATTCACACCTAGCTTTTCGTACATGCTTTTTATATTTGGATTTTTAAGGTTTTCTTCTAATTGTGAGTGCATAATTTGCAGCAATAACTTTTCCTTATCCTCTTTATCTAAATTAAACTGCTCTCCTAAAATTAATTCATCAATTAAATTTAGATTCTCCATACTAATTCTCCTTTTTCTCTTCTTCAAAATCCTTAAGCTTTTTTATAAGAATTTTACCAGAAGAATTCTTAGGAAGCTGCTTTAGAAATTCCACATGTTTTGGGGTTTTATATAATGGAAGGTCTTTACTGCAAAACTTAATTATATATTTAGAATCAATTAAGCTATTTTCTTCCTTTAAAACTACGAAAGCCTTTACTGCTTCCCCTAAAATATCATCCTCAACTCCAATAACTGCACATTCAACTACTTCAGGAATCTTAACTATTATATCCTCAATTTCTTTTGGACTTACTCTGTTGCCACCACTTTTAATAATATTTTTTTCTCTAGAAACTATATAAATATATCCCTCTTCATCTACTTTTGCTAAATCTCCTGTATATAAATATCCATTCTTAATTACTTTTCTTGTCTCTTCTTCATCATTAAAATACCCCTTCATTATATTACCGCCTCTTGCAACCACCTCACCTATCTCATCTTTTTTTACTGCTTCTCCATTTTTATTAATAACCTTAAGCTCAGTTCCTGGAATTCCTTTTCCTATAGAATTTGCTTTTATATTAATCAAATTTGGAGGTAAATAAGATAATCTTGCCGTCGCTTCAGTCTGACCGTACATAATAAATATATCTACACCTTTTAAAATGGATACAAGTTCCTTTATGAATACCTCTGGAAGTTTACCTCCAGCTTGAGTTATATACCTTAGTGATGGAAGTTTGCTGTTTTTTATATCGGTCATTCTAAGCAATATTTGATAGGTGCTTGGTACACCAGCAAATCCTGTACAATTGTATTCATTAATATCATCTATTACAGTTTGGGGAAACATAAATCTATTATTAATTACAAGACTTCCCCCTACCCTAAAATGGGTCTGTAAAAGTGAGGTACCATAGCAATAATAAAAAGGAAGTACTACCTCAATTCTATCTTCTTTTGTAAGATTTAGATATTCAATAATTGAATTAGTATTGTACATCAGATTGTAATGGGTTAACATTACGCCTTTTGGGGTTGCTGTTGATCCAGAAGTAAATAGTATCACAGCAACGTCTTCTTTAATATTTATATCATTTGATTTGTCCTCAATGCAAATGTTTACATAAAGTTGAGGCTTATACACTTTGTCTTCTTCTGTATAAATCTCTACATCTTCAGTAACTAAATTCCTAATCTTTTTAGTAAATTTTTTTTCACAAAACACTAACTTAATATTTAAAGCTTCAAGAATATACTGTATCTGTCCATCACTTAAAGAAGGATTTATAGGAACACAGATGGCACCACTCTTTATTATTCCAAAGTAGTTATTAATAAAAAACATGGAATTCTCCGATACCAATAATACAGCATCCTTCTTGGATAATCCTTTTTTCTCTAAAAAACAAGCTATGCTTACAACATTCTCATATATTTCCTTGTAACTATATGCTCTTTTAAATATTACAGCTGAATCCTCAAGTTGCCTTGAGAATTCAAATAGGTAATCAGTAAAAGTCATAGTTCAACTCCGTATTTTTTAAGTATCTTTTTAATATCTCCTATAGTATACATTCTTGAAACATCCATTACCGCAAAGGAAATATCAAAAGCTCCTTCCATTTGAGTTACAATTTCTACATGAGCAAGAGAATCCCATTCTTCTATTTCATCTGGACCTAATTCATCACTCAAATCATCTACACTTGCATAGTCGAATACATCACATAATATTTTATTAAGCTTATCTGAATTACTCACAAAAATTCCTCCCTTATATTAAATATAATGCATAATTCTTCTCTAAATACACAGCAATAAGCATGCCATTCTTTAAAAACCCTGATTTATATAGTTATCTTTATTATTAAATAACTATTCCGTTGCATTATCTCAACGCCCTATTGTTCTTTAATCTAGATTACCTTTCTAAACCTAGCTTTATACATAATATATGTTGTGTTGTGATTATGCATCATGTTTAATTATTGCAACAAATTTAACCTAATTTTATTTTTATACCGCTTACAATAAGCTTTTCTGAGAAAAATACTTTTTCTATATCTATAATTATTTTGTCATCCTCTTCTACATCTACGTTGTTGGATATTAGTATTTTATAATCATTACAATAAAATTCTCTATATTTCTTTCTTTCCTTATTACTGAATTCCATTTGAATAGAAGGGATGTAATATTTTTTACTATTACCACCGCAGCTACAGCCAGCACTTGTTTCATTTGGAATTCCGTAAATAATTATAGATAAAGGTTTATGTTTTTTTAAATACTTTAAAGCTTTTTCAGTAAGTGTAATTTCCATAATAGCACCTCTTTTTTTAAAATTTTTTTATATTTATTCTTTATATTTATTTTTTTATATTTATTTTTACATAATTAATAAAGCAATTCACATACCAAAATTGTATTAATTATTTATTGTGATATAATTAAAGTGTATGAAAAATTTGGTATAAAGGAACTCACTTAGAAGGGGGGAATCAACTTGAATATAGCAATTGTTGGTGCCGGCGTTGGCGGAAGCAATTTATTGAATTCTCTTGTAAATGTAGAAGATGTTAAAATTACTATGGTAGTAGATACTAATTTAAACTCTCCAGGTATTTTGCTTGCAAAGAATTATGGCATAAAATTTTCTGACAATATGAATAATATAAGGCCTTCAGATACAGACATTGTGATAGAAGCTACAGGCAATGAAAAGGTTTCCAAAATGGTTAAAGAGAAGTTTGAAAACTCTTGTACTATTATTGACTCTAAGGCAGCTTTGTTTCTAATGACTTTAGTGAGAAAAGACATGGATAATATAACTAAGATGGATAATCAAATATCACTTATTCATAATACTTCATCACTAGTAGAACACCAAATTAAAGAAATCACTCTTACTATTGAAGAGCTACATAATTTAAGTAGTAATTTATTATCTTATACAGAGCTTTCCAATGAGTACATAAATAAAAGTGATACAATAATAAAATATGTAAATGAAATCTCTAGTAAAACTAAAATGCTTGGTCTAAATGCTTTAATTGAAGCTGCTAGGGCTGGTGAGCATGGTAGAGGCTTTTCTGTGGTTGCTAAGGAAGTGCAAAAATTAGCTAATGATAGTGCTGGCTTTTCAAAGGAGATCGATCTTATTTTGAACAAACTATCAAAAGAAATAAGTAATATTAATATAGAAGCAAAAAAATTAGACTCTTTATCTGAGAAACAAATTGTTGCTTCTAACCATGTAAATAATGCTATTGAAAACCTAATGGAGGAAAGTAACAAACACACCCATTCCAGTGCCAATGAAAATTAAACATATAAAAATCCAGTAGAACTTCAAATTTTGCTCTACTGGATTTATTATTTTTTGTATGAATTCTCTTTTCGACCGTGGCTGTCACCTTTAATACTCTAATATATTAAAATCTCTTTTCTCCGGTGCCAGGCACCTTTATTGGCACCTTTATTTATTTAATTAGATAAAGTTTAATTTATTCATACAAATGGCAGGCTACAAAGTGTCCGTCTTCTAATTCCTTAATTTCAGGCTCCACTTCTTTGCATTTTGCCATGCACTTGTTGCATCTTGTGTGGAAAGAACATCCTTTTGGTGGATTTATTGGGCTTGGTACGTCTCCTGTTAGAATAATTCTTTCGCTTTTTCTAGTTGGATCAGGTACTGGAATTGCAGATAGTAAGGCTTGAGTATAAGGATGTTTTGGATTCTTATACAGACTGCTGTCCTTTCCAAGCTCTACAAGTTTTCCAAGGTACATTACGCCAACTCTATTACTAACATGCTTAACTACATTTAGTCCATGAGCTATGAATAAATATGTTAAATCAAATTCCTTTTGTAGATCATCTAAAAGATTTAAAACCTGTGCTTGAACTGAAACGTCAAGGGCAGATACTGGTTCATCACAGACAATTAATTTAGGATTTACTGCTAAAGCTCTAGCAATACCTACTCTTTGTCTTTGCCCTCCACTAAATTCATGAGGATACCTATTTCTATGGTAGGAGGCAAGTCCAACACATTCTAATAGTTCCTTGACTCTTTTTTCTAGCTGTTCTCCCTCTGCCAAATTATTTACCTTAATAGGCTCAGCAATTATATTTCCAATGGTCATTCTTGGATTTAAAGAGGCATAGGGGTCTTGGAATATAATTTGAATTTCTTTTCTAAGCTCTTTTCTTCTTTTGTTATTTACTTTTGTTATATCTTCACCATTAAAGATTATTTCTCCACTGGTTGGCTCTAGTAAGTTAACTAGCATTCTTCCTGTAGTAGATTTCCCACAACCAGATTCTCCAACTAAACCTAAGGTTTCTCCTTTGAAAATATCAAAGCTTACATTATCTACAGCCTTAACGTGATTTGTAACCTTTCCAAAAAATCCTGAGTTTATAGGGAAATATTTTTTAAGATTTTTAACTTGAAGTAAAACCTCACTCATGACTTATCTCCCCCTCTTCATTATATAAAAAGCATCTAACCTCTCTATTTCCAACCTTGACTAATTCTGGTCTCTCTTTTCTGCATTTATCAAAGCATTTTACACATCTTGTGCTAAATGCACAGCCCTTAGGTAAATCTAATGGATTTGGAACAACTCCATCTATCATAAATAATCTATTTTTTTCATCATCAATTTTAGGTATGGACATTAAAAGTCCTTCTGTATAAGGATGAAGAGGCTTTTCAAAAAGTTCATTTACTGAGCTTTTTTCTACAGCTTCACCACAATACATTACTACAACCTTATCTGCAGTTTCAGCAACTACTCCTAAATCATGAGTTATGAGTAATATGGATGTACCAAACTTGTCTTTTAAATTTAACATTAAATCTAAAATTTGTGCTTGTATTGTTACATCTAAAGCTGTTGTAGGTTCATCCGCAATTAACAGCTTTGGACTACAAGCAAGAGCCATAGCGATCATAATACGCTGTCTCATACCACCACTCATTTGATGAGGATATTCCTTTACCCTTTTCTCTGGTGAAGGTATACCTACTAATTCTAATAATTTTACAGCTTCTTGAGCTGCATCCTTTTTGGATAAATTCTTGTGCCTTATTAAAGTCTCACAAAGCTGTTTTTCGATTGTATATACAGGATTTAAAGAAGTCATTGGCTCTTGAAATATCATAGAAATCTTATTTCCTCTGATATTTTGCATTTCCTTTTTACTCTTCTTTAATAAGTCCTCGCCTTCAAATAGAAGCTCTCCCCCTGAAATTTCTCCAGGTCTATCAATTAATCTCATTATAGAAAGGGAGGTAACGCTTTTTCCACTTCCTGATTCTCCTACTATGGCAACAACTTCACCTTCTTCAACTGAGAAGCTTACCCCGTTTACTGCATTTACTACGCCATTTTTAGTTTTAAATTGTGTCTTTAAATCTTTAACATCTAATAGCATTATAATCCCCCCTTAGTTACGAAGTTTTGGATCAAGAGCATCTCTAAGTCCATCACCAAATAAATTAAATGCAAGTACTGTAATTGTTATAGCTATTCCTGGGAATAAAACTATATGAGGGGCGTTAAAAAAGTAAGTTCTTCCTGAGCCAAGCATACTTCCCCATTCTGCAGCTGGTGGTTGGACACCAAGTCCTAAAAAACCTAGGGCAGCTGTATCTAAAATAGCTGAGGAGATTCCAAGGGTAGCACGGACAACAATAGGTGAAATAACATTAGGCAAAATATGCTTAAATATTATAGCAGAATCTTTATTTCCTATTACTTTAGCCGCTTGAACATATTCACTTTCCTTAATTGAAAGAATTGAACTTCTTACTATTCTTGCATACTCAGGTATTGTAACTATGCTTATTGCAATAATAGCTTTATCAATACCTCTTCCAAGTGCTGTCATAAAAGCAATTGCTAGTAGTAAAGAAGGGAAGGCTAAAATCATATCCATAATTCTCATTATAATCATGTCTACCTTTTTACCATAATATCCTGCAACAGAACCTAGTATTATTCCTATAGTCAATGCAAAGCTAACAGATGTAACTCCCACTCTTAAGGAAATGCTTGCACCATCAATAATTCTACTTAAAATATCTCTTCCCTGTTCATCAGTACCAAGCAAATGTACTGATGATGGTGATTGTAAGCTATCGGATAGTTGTCCAACATTAGGATCAAAGGGCTCTATTAATTTTCCAGCAAATGCTATAATAATAAGAAATATTATTATAATCATTCCTACTAAAGCTGCCCTATTTTTTATTAACATACCAAACATTTCTTTAAACTGCGAGGCTTTTTCACTGCTTTTATCAAGCTTAGCCATTTTTATATCATCTGTGTTTTTTTCCATATGTAAAAGCCCCCTTAAGAATATTTTATTCTTGGGTCTAATTGTGAATATAACAAGTCCACAAGCAGATTTACCAAAACAAATATTACTGCTAGCATCATAACAGCTCCTTGAACTACAGGATAGTCAGATTTCAATATTGATTCTATAGTATAGCTTCCTACTCCTGGCCAAGCAAAAACCGTTTCTGTTAAAACAGCTCCACCAAGAAGAGAACCAAGTTGAAGTCCAATTACTGTAATTATAGGTATCAAAGCATTTCTAAGTGCATGTCCTAAAATAATCACATTTTCAAAAACACCCTTTGCTCTTGCTGTACGAATGTAATCTTGTCTTATAACTTCTAGCATAGTAGATCTAGTCATTCTAGCTATAATAGCAGTAGAATAAGAAGCTAGAGCTATTGATGGCAAAATAATGTGACTTAAGGAGCTCTTAAATGCTTCCATGTTTCCACTTATCAAGCTATCTAGTAAGTATAAGCCTGTTATATGAGCAGGTTCCATTCCAATTTGAATTCTTCCTGCCGGTGGTAATATTCCCATATTTACTGAGAAGAGTACTATTAGCATAAGTCCAAGCCAAAATATAGGCATTGATACGCCAAGAAGTGAAAATATCATACTAATATAATCAATTATACTATTTTGCTTAACAGCTGAAATAACTCCTATTGTGATACCAACTATAGATGCTAGTATTATAGAAACAAGTGCAAGTTCTACAGTGGCAGGAAATCTTGCAAGAAGCTCCTGTGTCACAGAGGTTTTCGTTATTAGCGAATTCCCTAAATTTCCATGTAGAATTCCTTTTAAAAAGTCAAAATATTGCATGTAAAGAGGTTGATTTAACCCAAGCTCTTCACGGAGTCTTGCTATTTGTTCTGTTGTTGCATGTTGTCCTAAAATTATGCTTGTTGGATCTGAGGCAAACACACGCATTACTACAAATACTATTATAGATACTCCAAATAGAACAGGTAAAAGCATTATCAGCCTCTTAATTGTATACTTAAACATTTGTGACCTCCTACCTTTAAACAAAGAAAATGGAAATCCCAAAGGGGGTTCCCATTTCTTTATTTTCTAATTACAGACTATTGCTTATCTACTCCATTGAAGAATATAACTCCTGTTGGGTGATACTTAAAGCCTGTTACCTTCTTAGAATAAGCAGCCATGCTCTTAGCATTAGAAATTGGAAGCCATGGTGCTTCTTTTGTTGCTATTGTTTGAATGTCTTGGTACATTTTGTCTCTTTCTGCTCCGTTTGGTGTTCCCCTTGCAGCTTTTAATAATTTATCAACTTCAGCATTCTTAAATTTAGCTACGTTTAAGCTTGATGCAATTTCATTTGAATCAAGTAATGATAAGAAGTTATCAGGGTCACCGTTATCTCCTGTCCATCCGTAGAATAATATGTCTCCCTCGCCTTGTTGTGTTTTCTTCTTGTATTCTGTCCATGTATAAACATTTATTTTAGATTTAATACCAACTTTTAATAAGTAACCTTGGATAGACTCAGCTAGTTTTTGTCCAGCTGGATTGTAAGGTCTAGGATTTGAATAAACTATCATGTTTATTTCTAAGTTTTCTTTTCCTAATTCCTTTAACATAGTCTTAGCTTTTTCTGGGTTGTATTCATAAGGTGTTACCTTGTCATTAAATCCAGGAATAAAGCTTGGCATATAGCTATTTGCAACTTTTGCATAGCCTTGATATAAGAATTTAACTAATTCATCTCTATTAATAGCATGGCTTATTGCCTCTCTAAGCTTAGCATCATTAAATGGAGCTCTTGATGTATTAAATGCCATATAGTTTATGTTCATTCCTTCATCTTCTGCCATTACAGCTCCAGCTTTTTCTATTTCTGCTACATTGTTAGAATCTACACCATCAATAATATCTACTGCTCCTGTAATAAGTTGTGTTGCTCTTACAGAATTTTCCTTTGTGAATTGGAATATAAGCTTTCCTACTTTTGCTTTTTCTCCCCAATATTCTTCGTTCTTTTCAAGTTGTATTGATTGTCCTTTATCCCATTTTACAAATTTGAAAGGACCTGTTCCAACTGGGTTTTCGATAAATTTATCACCATATTTTCCTACCGCTGTTGGACTTACAATTGGAGCTGCAAGTGCCATAGCAAGGTTAGCTAAAAATGGAGTATATGGCTCTTTTAATAAAATTTTAACTGTATAAGTATCTACTACTACAACTTTATCAACTGGTCCAAAAGTGAAAGATGCATAAGGCATATCATCTGTTCTCTTTGGCGGAAGCTGTCTATCTATACTAAATTTAACTGCTTCTGCGTTAAAGTCAGTTCCATCATGGAATTTTACTCCTTGACGTAACTTAAATGTATACTCCTTTCCATCAGGACTTATTGTCCATTCTGTTGCTAGACCTGGTTCTAATTCTGTGGAATCCTTTTTGTACTTTAGTAACCCGTCATAAACGTTTACAATTACTTTTGCTGATTCACCATCATCTACAAAAGCTGGGTCTAATCCTCTTGGATCTGCCCCTTGTGCGAAGACTAAAGTTTTTGATTTACTTGCATCTGCACTATTAGATCCCTTGCTGCCACAACCTGAAAGCAACATGGAAACCGATACCGCAAGCACAAGTGCTGTTGCTAATACCTTCTTTTTCATAATTTTTTTCCCCCTTTTTTTAATAAAAAAATTATAAATTTACTATAAAATTATACCACTGCATTATAAAAATTGCAATTTTCATTTTAAATTTATTCATTTTTATTAATTATATGTACATATAATATAAATTAATCCATATAAATCCTATTTTTCTTTCTACTTCTTATTTAAGAAAAACTTCATTTAATAAATTTTTTTAATTTCCTAATACTATTAATGTAGTTTTTATTAAAATATTTTAAGGAGGTTTACTAATGAAAAAGAGACTTTTAGTTTTAGCTTTAGTTATGTTATCAATTTTCTCTATTGCTTGTACCAAAAATCAGACTGCTAGAAACCAAAATCAAAATAGAACCACACAAAAGCAAGCAATTGGAGGAGTGGAATCTTCAGTTTTTCAATTAGGGGACATTGATAAAATAAAAATTACTTCTGATGTTAGTAATATTAGGACTGGTTGCGATACTACTTCTCCAGTTCTCCAAACAACCAATAAGGACAATACTCATGACGTTTTAAGCAAAGTTGGAGATTGGTATGCTGTACAATGTCCAGGTAATAAAATCGGCTTTGTTCCTAGTGGAGATTGTAAGGCAATTGTTTCAGACGATAAAAAGCCTGCAATGCCTCCAACTGCTTCAGGTACAACACCACAAGCGCCAAATGCTCCAAAGACCCCAAGCGCAAATAATACCTATGCAGCAACTTCTGAAGAGCAACAAATGCTAAAGCTTATTAATGAAGCTCGTGCTCAAAATAATGTTCAACCATTAAAGTTAGATGGTCCACTTTCTAATGTAGCTAGAGTTAAATCACAAGATATGATTGATAATAATTATTTCAGTCATAACTCTCCAAAATACGGAAGTCCTTTTGATATGATGAAGTCCTTCGGAATTAATTATGTAGCAGCTGGTGAAAACATTGCTGGAAACCAAACTGTAGTTAATGCTCATAATGCATTAATGAATTCCCCAGGACACAGAAGAAACATATTAAATCCTGATTTCACTCATATTGGTCTTGGTATTAAAAAGGGTGGACCTTACGGAAATATGTTTACTCAACAGTTTATAAGCAAACCACAATAAAAATCCCTAATCTCTAGTGGCTAATCTCTATGGACTTATATATATGCCTAGAGATCAGTTATTAGCCATTTAAAGTTAAAAAGAGTGTATCTTTTGGATACACTCTTTAAATTTAAATTATTATTTTGTGAATTCTTGGAATTCAGTTACGTTCTTCCAAGACCAAACTTTGTTTCCTTTAGCATCAGTCTTTCCAGTATCGTAAGCTTGTGCAACTGCCATGTTAGTAGCACCGTTTCTTTCTCCGTTTGGATAAGCTATCTTGTTTAAGATACCTTCTGTATAGTTAAGTTTACCCATAGCAGCTATATATCCTTCCCAAGTAAGTCCATCATAGCTATTGTTATTGTCTTTAACAGCTAATTCAAGCCCTTTTGTGAATGTTTCTGCAGCTATCCATCCAGACATTGCATAAGCATTAACTGTAGCATCTGGGAAGTGTTTCTTTGTAACATCAGCAAATGTTTTAGCAGCTGGTCTAGTTGGATCAACCCATCCTAAACCGTGTAGGTTTTTGATTGCATTTGGAGCAGCTGGAGCGTTTGCATTAACAAAGCTGTCAGATACGTTTGAATAAGTAGTAAGCATTGGAACATTTAAGCCTGCTTTTTGAACTTCTTTTAATATAACTGAAAGTTCTCCACTTAATGCGTAAGCTATAACTAAATCAGCGCCTGATTCTTTAACTTTAGCAATTTGAGCTGTAGCATCTGTAGTACCTACATCCATTGATACCTTTTGAACAAGTATATCAGATTTTCCTAATTGTTTTAATCCATCTTCAAATCCTGCAAGCCCATCAACACCAGCATCGTCATTTCTGTAAACAACAGCTACTTTCTTAGCTTTGAAGTAAGTATTAGCATACATTGCCATTAATTTTCCTTCATAAAGATAGTTAGGTTGAACTGGGAAGAAGTTTTCACCACTCTTAGTTGTTATAGCTGCTCCTGTTGCAAAGTAAACAGCAGGGATTCCAGCATCTTTAATTGTAGGAACTGCAGCTTTAACACCAGGAGTTCCGAATAATCCAACTATTGAGAATACTTTTTCGTCATTTATAAGTTTTTGAACGTTTGCAATAGCTTTTTCTGGTTTGAATTCATCTTCTAAAACTTTAAGTTCTATTTTCTTTCCATTTACTCCGCCTTTTTCATTTAATTCTTTGAAATAAGCGTTCATTGCATCATAGTAAGGTTTACCTATGAAAGCGTAAGCTCCTTGTTGTGCTCCAGAAGAACCAACAACAACCTTGTCAGCTAATATTCCTTGAGCAGTTTTTTTAGTTTCTTTTGTTGCACCTGTTGAAGTGTCTTTAGCTCCGCAACCTACAACTGATAAAGCCATTGTTAATCCTAATACTAACGCTACTACCTTTTTCATTAAATACCCTCCTTAAATTTATGTAGAATATTAATATATAATTAAGTTAAGCTCCTAAATAAGCTTTCTTAATATTCTCATCATTTTCCATTTGTTTAGCTGGTCCTTCGAAAAGAATTTTTCCTGTTTCTAATACATATGCGTAATCAGAAATTCCTAATGCTTGTTTTGCATTTTGTTCAACTAGTAATATAGTTGTACCAGTTTTATTAATTTCTTTAATGATTCTAAAAATATCTTTTACTATAAGTGGAGCAAGTCCAAGTGAAGGCTCATCTAGAATTAAAAGCTCTGGTGATGACATTAGTGCTCTAGCTATAGCTAGCATTTGCTGCTCTCCTCCTGAAAGTGTTCCTGCATATTGCTTTTCTCTCTCCTTTAATCTTGGGAAATATTTATATGCTAATTCTAAATTTTCTTGAACCTTTTTATTATCATTAATTGTAAATGCTCCTGCCATAAGGTTGTCTTTAACACTTAAAGTTGAAAAAACTTGTCTTCCTTCTGGAGATTGTGCGATTCCAGCTTTAACTATATTTTCGATATTTTCATGTGTAATATCCTTATCCTTGTATATTATCTTTCCTTCTGATGGTCTTAATACACCAGATATACATTTAAGAGTTGAAGTTTTACCTGCTCCGTTTGCACCAAGCAAGGTTACTACTTGACCCTTACCAACTTTAATATTTAATCCCTTTAGGGCATGAACAAATCCATAGTATGCGTGCAATCCTTGTATTTCTAGCATTATTCTTCACCTCCAAGATATGCAGCTTGTACTTCTTTATTATTTTGAATTTCCTCTGGAGTTCCCTCAGCAATCTTTTTGCCAAAGCTTATAACGCATAACTTTTCGCATATTTTCATTACTAATGCCATATCATGTTCTACTAGTAAAACGGAAATTCCAAGTTCATCTCTTATTCTCCTAATTAATACTGCAAGTGCTTCTGTTTCTGTATGGTTCATTCCTGCAGCAGGCTCGTCTAGTATTATAAGCTTAGGTTCAGACATAAGTGTTCTCCCAAGCTCTATTAGCTTTTGAACACCATAAGCTTGAGCTCCAGCTATTTCATTTTCAATTTTTTCAAGTCCTAAGAATTTTAAAACTTCTCTTGCTTTGTCGTGATACATTTTTTCCTTAAGCTTAGCTAATCCTAAAGCTTCTTGAAAGAAATTTGTTTTTATTTCATGATGAAGACCTATAAGAAGGTTGTCCATAACTGTCATCATCTTAACAAGTTCAACGTTTTGGAAAGTTCTAACCATTTTCTTGCTAACAACTTCGTGAACCTTTAATTTTAAAAGATCTACTTCATTTTCCTCTGGATAGAACATTACACTTCCTTCATCAGGTGTGTAAAATCTGCTAATGCAGTTGAAAACTGTTGTTTTACCCGCACCATTTGGACCGATAAGTCCATATATTGAATTCTGTGGAACTTCAAAATTTAAACTGTCTACGGCTTTTAAGCCACCAAAGCTAATTGACAGATTCTGTACTTTCAGTAAGCTCATTCTTTTTACCTCCGCTCTTAAAGATTTTGCCTTTTACTCTTCCAATTACGTGGATTACTCCTTCTGGAATGAATCTAATTACTAATATTATTGCTAGACCAGTAAATATTGTGCCAGAGCTTGGTATATCTTTAAGTACAGGTATTTCTAATACAATATCAGGCACCAATGTTATAAATGAAGCACCAATTATGCTACCACCAATTGAAGCAAGTCCGCCAATTACAACCATACCTAAAAGGTTTATTGATAATACAATTCCCCAAACATCTGGTTGAGTATATTTAACTAAGTGAATATATATTGATCCTGCAATACCTGAATAGAAAGCACTTATTGAGAAAGCTATTAATTTGTATTTTACTACATCGATACCCATAGCTTGTGCAGCATGAACACTGTCTCTCATAGCTATGAAAGCTCTTCCAGTTTTGGAATTATATATATTATATACAAATATACACAAAATAACAAGTACAATAACAGCAAAGGCTAAATACTCTGGACCACCCTTTAATTTTGCACCGAAGATAACAGCACTAGGTGCTGTTTTACCAGTAAATCCACCTGTAAGACCAGTCAATACCTTAAAGGTTTGTTGAATAGCAACACCAAAGCCTAAAGAAGCAATTGCTAAGAAGTGTCCTTCAAGTCTAAGAGCTGCAAGTCCAAGTACTAAACCTAATAGTATTGGAACAACTCCAGCTGCAAGCAAACCAACTAAGAATGGCAGCTTTAAATCTTGAGTTACAAAGGCAGACACATATGCACCTAAGCCTATAAATGCAGCATGTCCAAGTGAAATCTGTCCTGTATATCCAAGTAGAACATTAAATCCTAAGGCAGCAATTGAGTAAATAACGCAGCTTGTTAATATTGTATAAGTTGAAGATTTAATTGGTAATACATTTACAAGCAATATAAAAATTATTCCTGTAAGTATAAATTGAATTCTTTTGTCTCGTAATACCTTCATCACTACACCTTCTTTCTGATAATTTCGCCGAATAATCCTGCTGGCTTAACTAGAAGCATTACTATAAGGAATCCGTAAACAATTACTGTCTTCCAGTCTAATGATATATAGTATCCAACCATATTATCTGCTATACCCATTATGAATCCACCTGCAACAGGTCCAATAAAGCTTGAGAATCCTCCAACAA
>Ga0074193_1000134_pt1 | contig 136608 bp, 123 predicted proteins | sample EPASupsiteHSE605_FD_64523 | JGI IMG/M metagenome (GOLD analysis project Ga0074193, IMG submission 64523) | Bioremediated contaminated groundwater from EPA Superfund site, New Mexico - Sample HSE6-05 | ecosystem: Environmental > Aquatic > Deep subsurface > Groundwater > Contaminated ... | reverse complement strand
AAAACCCGGTTGTTTTTCGATACGGTTCAAGATAGTCTTAATGTGCATCCTGTCTGAGCTAAGCTGAGGAGTTTTTGGAAGAAACTTTCCCCGGCAAGGTAAGACAGGATGCTTTTTCTGAAAACCCGCAACAGGACATTGGCAATAGCATGGAGCCCCGACTCTATCAAGGCCAAGCCCTGCGGGTGTGCGCTGTGCGCACAGCCTTGACAGAGCCGAGCCTCCCTGCTCCACCTGAAGGTGGCAAGGGTGACGGGGCGGCAGGCGCCCCACACCTTCACCTCCGGCGGGGCTCAGGTTCTGGGGCTCATTTTCAAAGAGCTACCCACAGATTCTGCGGACGAGGCGAAAGAACATGCCAAGCTGCATTTCAAGTACCTCAGTGGCATTGGCTCAACAATCGAGAACCTGAAAGCTGCTGCAAATGGAGAGCTTGAAGAACATACTGATATGTATCCACGCATGGCCCGTGAAGCCAAAGACGAGGGCTTTAATGAGATAGCCTATGTATTTGAGGCTATTGGCAAGATAGAGAAGGCACACAAGGAGCGTTATCTTACGCTCTTGGAAGAAGTTAAAACTGGAGAAATATTTGTCAAAGCCGAACCTGTCAAATGGAAATGTCGTAATTGCGGTCATGTCCACGAAGGCAAGGAGGCGCTCAAAATCTGCCCCGTCTGTAAGCACCCGCAGGCATATTTTGAGCTAGTTGAAGATCACTATTAATTTAGCTTGGCAAGCCCCCGGCTTTGTCGGTGGACAGTCAAAAATTGACAGTTCTAGCAAAATTAAAAGTTGGTCTTGAAAAAGGCCAATTTTAGTTTGATATCGGTACCAATTTACAAAAAAGCGGCCAAGGTATATTGGTTCCGCTCACAAAAAATGGATTTTTTGTACGCTAGGCAGATGAGATGTCAATAAGGGGGTGACTCTACCAGTTTTCTGAAAAGCGACCTTGATAAGGAAGCCAACATCATGCTTATACCTCTCTGGTGCAGTCCAGGATGGGGTTTAGGGAGCATGTCAATCTGAAACAGGAACCACCTATGCTTAAGGTACTCTAGGTGGGCGCTGAAAAGTTCAAACCATTTCGCCCGTTCCATTTGCTTGTCGTGCATTATTTTCCGTTTTCTGGGACAGCTCCAATTTGCAAAAACCTTGTTGCCGTCTCGAAAAAATTGCAATACGATTTTAAATCAAACTCATTGTTATATTTTACAGCTTCAATCGAGGAGACTGCTATGGGAACCAAAGGACGGGAAATAGTTGGGGCCAACACCGAAAAAGTTTTATAACTGCTTAACAAAGCTTTTGCCGATGAGTGGCTGGCCTATTATCAATACTGGCTTGGCGCTAAGGTGGCCAAGGGGCCGATGAAAGAGGCGGTCATCGCCGAATTGCTGCAGCACTCCCTTGATGAATTGCGACATGCCGATATGGTGGCCAATCGGATAATCCAGTTGGGGGGCACCCCGGCGATCAGCCCCCAATTGTGGTATGATTTCAGTAGCTGCGGCTATGAAGCTCCGGAAGATCCCTATGTGATGCAGCTCCTCGAGCAAAACATTAAGGGCGAGCAATGTGCCATCGGCGTGTATAACTCCATGCTGGCTGAGACCCGAGAGATGGATCCGGTGACTTACAATATGGCCCTGCAGATTCTCCAAGATGAGGTTGAGCACGAAGAAGATCTCCAGGCTTTGCAGGAAGATATAGAGCTGATGCTGGCTCGCCGCGCCTGAAAATGGGTGCAGGGTGACGGATAGCTTTCGGACGATTATCGCTGGCGATTTCGCGGGGATCAATTTTAGGCGAAAACGATTCCGTCACCTCCTTGATTGTGCCTGCCATCCCTTGTCAACATCAACGATATCACCATCCGCCCCACTGGATAAAACGACCCATATTTATGGGGAATGGGGAGTTCGGGAAAAATTGTACGCTGGACGAAGCGGTGAACAAATATTTGGAAGTTGTAGGGTAGTTTTGACATACTGCGTCAGCAGTAGGTGGAGTCGGTTTAATCGATTTAAGCACGACGAGATTGAAACTGAAAATTGGTTCGCGTGGATTATTTTTACGAGAAGCAAAGAGAAACAACGCTGAACGCATCCATTGGCAGGCCAGGTTTTCAGGAAGCGAATCACTGTCTTTTCGGAACACAATAGGTGGTGCACTGGATGACAATAGTCACCGAAAATAGAGAGACAAACCTTCCAGGGCAAAGGCGTATACGTGACGGTATTTATGACGGTATGCATTGAATATCTGTAATAATATTCCTTTAATATTAAAAGGATAGTCGTGAAATTAAATGGACGGAGCCTCCACCAACTTATTGACATTATTGGAGAAGAATAAAATCTCCGAACTGACGGCCCATCTTTATCCACTCTTGTTGTCCACAGCAAGAGGTATGAAGATGGGCTTTTCTGTTTCCAACGCCAGAGCATCTGACAACAGACTCAAAATGCCAGCGGGTAGGGGCAACATGTTTCAGCGCCCGTCCGGGTGCATCGTCCGGTAAAAAATTTCATTGGACTTCAAGCCGATTGTGGGAAAGACCAAATGACGAGGAGCCAGAAAACCATGGAAGAGGCCGAGGCCGCGCTGGTCTGTTCTCAATATCCGACCAATGTCCAAGAGGTTACGGCATGGGTTCCGTGACGCCAGCCGAGGAACATCCCCTAGATTCTGGTCATCTGAGCCGTTATGCCTGGATACCTTTACCGATCCTGTTACTGACCATAGCGGGACTTTGGGTGGCAAATCCCCAGGCCACGTACGAATCGCCGATCCTACGGCTATCTTTGAATTTTGTTTTCACCTGGCTGGTCTCTTTAAGCATCGGCTATTTGACAGCCCGCCGTTTTTTGGAAAACGGCCAGTCAGGCTTGCTCATGCTTGGTTGCGGATCGTTGCTGTGGGGCTTCACCTCCCTGGCGGCCTCAAGACTGATTGACGCCAGCGCAAATCTGACCATCACCGTGCACAACCTGGGCGTTTTGGGGGCGGCGTTATGCCATACGGGCGGCTTGCTGTGGCGCAAACGGCTGGCGCGACCAGGGAGGTGGCTGGCGGCGAGTTATGCACTTGTGCTGGCGGCAGTGGCGCTGCTGGTCGGGGCGGCGACGTCGGGATGGACCCCGATCTTTTTTGTGCAAGGCGTTGGAGGCACTCTGGTCCGACAGATTGTGCTCTTTTTGTCGATTACCCTGTTCATTCTGGTCGCGTATCAGATGCTGTCCTTCCATCGGCGGCATCCATCTCAATTTTTCTATTGGTATGGTCTCGGTCTGGCCTTGCTGTCCTTGGGCCTGACCGGTGTCATGGTGCAGTCGTCTCACGGCAGTCCTCTGAATTGGGTAGGGAGGGGGACGCAGTATCTCGGCGGGGTCTATCTGTTCATCGCGGCCATAATGGCGGCTCGTGAAAAGAACGCGCGGAAAATTTCCCTGGCGGAGCTAGGGAAAGCCTGGCATGAGCAGAGCCACCTTGCGAGGCAATCGCGGCAGCCGTTTGGATTGCTGTTGCGCTACAGCCTGGCGGTCGCATTCACAGCAGCGGCAATGGGACTGCGTCTGGCTCTGGAGACCATGGTCGGCCATGGTCTCCCCACCTACATCACCTTCTATCCGGCGGTGATGGCGGCAGCGTTGCTGGGTGGTTTGGGCCCGGGCATGGCGGCTACGGTTTTAACGGGTTTGACGGTGAATTTCTGGATATTGCCGCCGGTCGGTCAGTTCGTCGTCGTCGCGCCTATTGACCGCATGGGGCTGGTGATTTTTATCTGCATGGGCTTGTGCATGTGCCTGTTCGCCGCATTCTACCAGCGCAACCGGGAAAAGGCCGCCGCATACGACCGTGAGGTGGCGTTACATGACACCAAAGCACGGCTGGCAATGTTCGCGGACGCTACCTTTGAAGGCATTGTCGAAAGTGAGGGGGGGCGGATTGTGGACTGCAATCAACCATTCGCCAGGATGTTGGGCTATACGGTTGCTGAACTCAAAGGCATGGAGCTTGCTAATTGCATCGCCCCCGAGGATATCGACCGGGTAACGACGATTATTCAGCAGCGACAGGAATTGGCAATCGAGCACGCCATGGTGCGCAAAGACGGCGGCCTCATCATTGTTGAAGCCCACGGCCGGCCCGGACCCTTAGGGAGCACAATTCGCTTCACTGCGGTCCGCGACATCACCGCACGCAAGCGAACCGAGGAAAACCTGTCTTTGCAGGCACGAATGCTGGATTCCGTCGGGCAGGCCGTCATCGCCACCGATCCGAATCAAACCATACTCTTCTGGAACAAAACAGCTGTCGCCATGTTTGGCTGGTCAAGGGAAGAAGTTCTCGGGCGAAAGATTGAAGACATCCTTCCTCCTCAATCAAGTCCGGCGCTGCTGCCCGAAATCATGGCGACCCTGGCTCAAGGGGCAACCTGGTCCGGGGAATTTGTCGTCCAGTGCCGGGACAAACGAATGATGCCCCTGGCCACGACGAACGCGCCGCTGTTGAATGAACAAGGACACCTCGTCGCCATCATCGGCATCGGTACGGATATCAGCAAACGCAAGGAGGCTGAAGAGGTTATCCAGCGGCAGATCAAGGAACTGACCCAGTTCAACAGTGTTTCGGTGGGCCGTGAACTGCGCATGATCGAGCTGAAAAAGGAAATCAACGCCCTCTGCGCCCAGGCCGGACAACCGCCGCGGTATGCGCTCGATTTCCTGGAGGAGTGCTTTGCAACAAATGATCAGTAACGCCAAAATTCGTGCAGTAGCCCGGCTGTTTCTTCCCGCGTATCTGTTTGTCCTCGCAGCTTCAGGTCTTTACGCGAGCAGCTTGTATTCCTTTATTCTTTTCCACAGTCTCATTGAAGTTGTCTGCGTGATTGTCCTCCTGACCATTTTTGTCCTGGCCTGGAACGCACGAGAGCTTCTCGACAACCATTATATCCTTTTCCTCGGCATATCCTTTCTTTCCTCGGCATCCTTTGAACTGGTGCATTTGTTTGCCTATAAAGGGTTTGGCGTCTTCTCGGGGTATGACAGCAATCTTCCCGCCCAACTGTGGATCGCTTTCCGCTATATGTTCAGCATGTCTCTGCTGATCGCCCCATTTTTTATCACCCGGCGGCTGAATGCAGTCGCCGCGCTCACCGTCCACGTCGTCATCACCGCCCTCCTGTTCGAGGCAATCTTTTCCGGTGTGTTTCCGGATTGCTTCATCGAAGGCAAAGGATTAACCCCTTTCAAGATCTACAGCGAATTCATTATTATTTTCATTCTGCTGGCGGCCCTCGGTTTGCTTCTCAGAAAGCAGACCCTGTTCGACGCCAGAGTTCTCAGAATGCTGGCATGTTCAATTTTCAGCGCCATAGCAGCGGATGCCGCCTTTACCCGATACCTCAGCGTCTACGGGCAAGCCAATCTTGTCGGCCATTTTTTTCTCTTTCTCTCCGCCGCTTTGATTTACAGGGCGATCGTCGTCACCGGGGTGAATGAACCCATGGCGATCATCTTTCGGAACCTGGAACAGAGCGAAGAGCGCCTCAGGCTTATCGCGGAGAACAGCGTTGATCTGATTTTTCAATTGGGTGTCACCGGAAAGGTGGTGTTTTGCTCTCCTGCGGTCGCTCAGTACGGCTACTCTGTCGCAGAGGTCATCGGCAAGAAATTCAGCGCCTTTGTCGTCCCGGAGGACCTGGATATTGCGTTCTCTTCCTTTAGGCGGGCGATTGCGGGGGAACATCTTCATGCGCTGGAACTGCGTCTGCTCATGGCGGACGGCAGCCCCTATTTCGCGGAGATCAATATGGCCCCTATTCGAGCAGCCGATGCCATTATTGGGCTTCAGGGTATTTCCCGTGACGTAACCGCACGCAGGGAGGCCGAGAAAAAGCTGCAAAACTTCGCCAACGAACTCCAGGCGGCCAATACCGCCCTGAATGTCTCCCGCACGGCGGCGCTCAACCTGATGCAGGATGCGGTCGACGCCCGCACGACTGCGGAAAAGATCAATGCAGAATTGAATCGTGAAATAGTCAAGCACAAACAGGCTGAAGCGGCGTTACGGGCCAGCGAGCAGTTCAATAAGGTTGTGCTGGATACCGTCGGGGCCCTGGTGGTGGTTCTTGATCGGGAGGGTCGCATCCAAGGCTTCAATCAGGCCTGCGTGGCGGCAACGGGGTATACCGCCGCCGAGGTGCAGGGACGGGTCTTCTTCGAATTGTTTATACCTGACGAGGACATGGAGGGCGTCCGTCTGACCTGGGAAGAGTTGCGGGCCGGAGATTTCCCGAACAGCCACGAGAATCACTGGGTCGGCAAGGACGGCTCTCGCCGTCTGATCAGCTGGACCAACACGGCCATTGTCGAGGACGGCATGATGGCGTATGCCATCTGCGCGGGCCTCGACATCACCGAGCGCAAGCAGGCCGAGGAGCAGATACGAGCCTCGCTGGCGGAGAAAGAGGTGTTGCTGCGGGAAGTCCATCACCGGGTGAAAAATAACCTCCAGATCATTTCCAGTCTGATTAGCTTGCAGGCCGACAGCCTGACCGACGAGCGGATGCAGGCGGTGTTCGGCGACGTGCGCGACCGGGTCCATGCAATGGCGCTGGTCCACGAAAGATTGTACCAAACGGGTAACCTGGCCCAATTGAACTTTGCCGAATACGCCGGCAGCCTGCTGCAATATCTCTGGCGCTCCCACGGCGCCCTGGCCGAGAAGGTGCAGCTTCATTATTTGATCGCGCCCATTGTGCTGCCGATCGAGACGGCGGTGCCCTGTGGTTTGATCCTCAACGAACTGGCCGGCAATGCCCTAAAGCACGGCTTTCCCAACGGCAAGCGCGGGGAGGTGACGGTGGCGCTGGAATGTGATCCAGCTGCCGCAACGGCCTGTTTGCGGGTGAGCGACAACGGCGTCGGTCTGCCGGTTGGGCGGGACTGGCGGCAATCCGGCTCGCTTGGTCTGCGTCTCGTCCACATACTGGCTGGCCAGTTGCGCGGCACGCTGGAAACAGGAACCGGCCCTGGCGCCGAATTCAGAGTCACCTTCCGCCTGAACGGAGTACACCCATGAGCACGCCCTCTTTACTGATTGTTGAAGACGAAGCCATTGTCGCCGAAGACCTCGCCAACAAGGTCAGGCAACTGGGCTATGCTGTTGCCGGCACGACTATGACCGGCGAGGAAGCGGTGGAACTCGTCCGCCAGCTGCGGCCGTCGCTGGTGCTGATGGACATCCGTCTGGCCGGGGCGATGGACGGGATCGCGGCGGCCAAGGCAATCCATATGGAGTGTAAGGTTCCGGTATTGTTCCTGACCGCGCACTCCGACGCAGACACGATTACGCGGGCTCGGCAGGCAGAGGCTTTCGGGTACATCCTTAAACCATTCAACGAGCGTGATCTCCGCATCCAGATCGAGATGGCGTTATACAAACACGCCACAGAGCGGCAACTGTTCGAGAGCAAGGAGCGGTTGACGGGGATCAATCAAATACTGCAAGCCGGTTTGAGCTGCGCCACGGAGAAAGAACTGGGCATGGTTTGCCTGGAGGTCGCCAAAAAAATCACCCAAAGCCGGGTCGGGTTTATCGGCGACATCAGCAAAGCCAAGTTTGAAAACCTCGCCATCTGCAGCTCTGGAGTTGAAGACTGCAACCTCCTCGACTCCAGCGGGCATCGGATGTCGCCTGGAACCTTTAAGATCCATGGCATCTACGGTCGGGTGATCCAGGATGGCAAAACCTTGTTCACCAACGATCCGGCCAACCACCCGGACCGTATTGGTCTGCCCGATGGCCATTATCCGCTGACATCGTTTCTCGGGGCGCCGTTAATTCGCGAAGGACGCGTTATTGGCCTCATTGCCGTGGGCAATCGCGAAAATGGGTATACCCAGGTGGAGCAGGATATACTGGAAGCGCTGACGCCGTCGATTGTGGAGGCCTTTGCCCGCAAACGAGCGGAGGTGGAGCTGCAAACCCTCAACAACGAACTGGAACAGCGGGTAGAGCAACGGACGCTTGAACTGCAGAAAACCCAGAAACAATATCTGCATGCGGAAAAACTTTCGGCGATCGGCAAGTTGTCCGCCTCGATCGCCCATGAATTCAACAATCCCCTGCAGGGTATTCTGTCTGTGCTCAAAGGATTGAAAAGAAGAGCGATCCTGGAAGAAGAGGATAAGGAATTGTTGGATGAGGCCATCGAAGAAGGGGGCCGGATCAAGGATTTGATCCGCAACCTCCAGGAGTTCAACCGTCCCAGCACGGGCAGGAAAGATCTGCTCGATCTCCACAAGACCCTCGATTCCGTGCTCCTGTTGTATAAAAATGATTTCAAAGGGAAGCGGATTTCGGTAGTGCGTGATTATGCGGAGCGGTTGCCGGCGGTCCAGGCTGTTTCCGACCAGATCAAGCAAGTTTTTCTCAATATGTTGACGAATGCGGCGGATGCTTGCCATCTGCCTGGCGGGGTGATAACCATCAAAACCTGGCAGGAGAATGCGGACATGGTGGCCACGTCAATTAAAGATACCGGCGTCGGCATCCAACCGTCTGACGTTGATTTTATTTTTCAGCCTTTCTATACCACCAAACCTGAGGTCAAGGGGACCGGCTTGGGGCTGTCGGTCAGCTATGGCATCATCAAAAAACACCGGGGCGAGATACGCGTGGAGAGCTCGCCGGAAGAAGGCTCAACCTTTACCGTCCTGCTGCCCATCAACGGTGCGGAAAACGACGCCTAGCATCCTCAAGGTCTGTTCATTTTTTACCCGCTCCCTCAGCGGGGTGAAGGGGAGATTGCTGCTTAATGGAACATAACGACCTGGCCGAGATAGCCATTTTACTTGTCGATGATGAAAAGCTCATCCGGAAGTCCTTTGCCCGCGACCTCAAGGCAGAGCATTTCACAGTGACCGCCGTGGCCGGCGGCAAGGAAGCGATTAACGCCTTGGAGCATGCGCAGTACGATCTGGTGATCACCGATCTGATGATGCCCGACGTTGACGGGTATGCAGTGCTGAAGACCGCAAAAAGGCTCGCTCCGGAAACCAGCGTCATTATCCTTACCGGCTATGGCGATATGCGATCCGCCATTGACGCCCTGCGCCTTGGCGCTGACGATTTCACCCTGAAGCCATGCGAGATCGAAGAGCTCGTTTTCCGAATCCGGCGCTGCATGGAAAAACGCAGCCTGTTGCAAAGGCTGGCCCAGCAGAATAACCTGTTGGCCTCGCAGAATAGACAGCTCGAGGAAGAAATGCATCAACGCCAGCTGGTGGAGGCGCAGTTGCGGGAAAGCGAACATCGATTTCACCTGGCGTTGGACGCCGCGTCCAATGGAGTATGGGACCGCAACCTGCTCACCGGTGAGGTCTATTATGGGGCTAACTGGCAGCACACGCTGGGGTATGAGGTTGAGCATGCAACCAGCGATGAACACACCTTTGAAAACCTAGTCCATCCCGATGATCGGGAAAAAGTGCTGGCCCAGCGGGAAGCCTATATTCAGGGCAAAACCCTCCGCTATGAGGTGGAGTATCGCATCCGCAACCAGGCCGGCGGCTGGCAATGGATGTTGTCCAGGGGACAGGCGGTGACGAGAGATGCGGAGGGAAAAGCCGAACGGATTGTCGGCACGGTTACCGATATCACCCGGATGAAAAAGGCTGAGGCCGAATTGCAACGAAACCGCGACGAGTTAGAACAGCGGGTGAAGGAACGGACAGCCGAATTAGCCCAATCCAATGTCGCGTTGAACGTGCTCCTGAAAAAACGGGAGGAAGACCGGGAGGTACTTGCCGAGCAGGTGCTCTCCAACACCAGCAAACTGGTTGAACCTTTCTTCGACCGGCTGAGCGAGAGCCGGCTGACAGAGCAACAACGGATGTTGGTCGATATCCTCCGGACTAACATCAAGGAATTGACCTCTCCTTTTGCCAGTCATTATTCCTCCAAACTGGTTCGGCTCACCCCTGCAGAAATGCAAGTCGCCAGCATGGTCAAGCAAGGCAAGCGAAGCAAGGAAATTGCCGAGATCATGCACCTCTCGCCAGGAACCGTCAATATCCACCGGAAAAATATCCGGAAAAAGCTTGATATCTCCCATCAAAAAACCAACCTCCAGACCTTGCTCTCAATCAATTCCTAAGGAGAGGTGGCCGCATCCACTCCTCCGATCCCGCCTGAACGGATCGTTTTCCTCGACATCGCCCACCATTGCCGCCCTGGGCGCATTCCTCCCGAACTCACCACTGGATATATGATAATTTTATTATCATATATATCTCACATATACTCCCATTGTTACTTTGTATGCATTTGGTATTCTCAGGAAACATCGAAAAAAAGATCGGACTGAAGGCGGAGCGGAATTGATTCGGCGATCTAAACCCCCTCTGTCTTTAATCACGGGAAGCGCATGGCAACCAATTTGATGCGGATGGCGCAACACCTGCAAACCTCGTTAAGGGCAGCCCAGGATCTCCCGGAATCCATGGCGGCGAAGACAAATAAAAATCTGGAATGCTCGCGCTGTACAGGAGGCTCCATGGAACAAAAGTCCATCCTGCTTGTTGACGATGAACGACTCATCCTACATAGCCTGTCTAGGGATTTAGCCTATGAAAATTTTGCAGTCACCGCGGCATCAAGCGGAGAAGAAGGAATAGCCAGGATTGATGACAAGTATTTTGATCTGGTCATTACTGACCTTTTGATGCCAGGAATTGACGGTTTTCAAGTGTTAGAAGCAGCCAAGCGAAGAAATATGTTAACTATGGTCATCATATTAACAGGGCATGCCGATAAGAAAGCCTCGGTTGATGCGCTACGGCTTGATGCCGATGATTTTATTGAGAAACCATGCGATACAGATGAATTGCTGTACCGTATTTCAAATTGCTTTTGCAAGCAGGATGTGCAGAAAAAAAATGTTTTTCATGAAAATATAATAATGGTGTGCTGCTACTGCAATAAAATTCGCTGCGATCGGCAGGGAGTGATTGACAAGGGACATTGGTGTCAAGTTGGTGAATATCTCGCTGCAATACAATGTGGAGAAATATCCCATGGATGTTGTCCAGATTGCCTGGAGAAACAGATTCAAAAAATCCATCTCCACTAGAGGCTTTTGCAAAATGACCAGATAATAGAGCGTGCCTGGATGTCCAAAAGAGAACGGAAGTTTTTTATTGTCATTGTCATTGTCATTGTCATTGTCATTGTCATTGTCATTGTCATTGCCAGCAACAGCGAGAAATCATGTTACTCGTCACGAGAGATTTCTCCCTTTGATCGAGGTGACCTAGCAAACAGCCATTATTTTGCCAAAGGCTCATTTGCCAACCGATTTTCACCGTCAATAATCCCCTTTGCGGCTGGCTTCACCTTTGCTGCAAATCAGACAGTGCCTCGCGCCTGGTCTCCGCACAAAAAAAATCCGAGATGAGTACGTTGCAACCGTTGCGCCAGATATTGCCGGCGTCTTCTCGGGGGCAGCACTGCCCGGTCCGTCATTTTGATTTCTTTCTGTTCTCTGCTTTTTTACACCCATTGCGCACCGCCAAAAAGCAATACCACTTTGTGTGGTCCTCTCTTTTTCCAAATATGATATTTTACATATCATATAAATATCATATTTATGAATATTGTGTTTTGGGGAATATCCGCTGATAGTGGGCCTTAAAGGATGGGTGAAATCTGATCCCTTGCGACAGCAGAGGCACGATTTCCCTGAAAAGAAGTGACGCATCGAAGCAGTATCTGAAACAAGGAGGGAAGGGGATGAAAAAAACACTGTGTACTTCGATCTGTATCGCAATGCTCGGCTGGGCCGGAACGGTAGGAGCGGCTTCGTATTTTTACGAAATGCAAGAGGGTTTCGGTTTTAATGCTGAAAAAAGCACCAACACCTGGGTATTCGACCTGGACAACGATTTTTTGTTTTCAAGTTGGGATGGGTCTGAATATGGAAATCCGTACGGAAGTTTCGTCAATATCAATTCTGAAGATGTAATCAAAAACGCATTTGTCGAGATAAGTTTTTTTGATGAAGACAATTACATCGCACCGTATATCCTTTCCAATGGAAAGGAAATAGCAAGTTATCAAGAAAAAGCAGATATCCTTGTTGTTGAGGGGGAGGATGACGTGAGCTTGCTTACAAATGGTCCAAGAGATTTCGATACGGAAAACTTTCGGCGAAATGTTACGGCGTATTTATTTGATGATCACCTTCTGAATATCACCATCAACCGCATTTCAGGTGACTTTGAAGTGTACAGCGTGCTTGTGGGAGGAAGATTTGTAGACATGCGGCCCTTTAACGATCCTGTTCCCGAACCTGCCACTATGCTGCTTTTCGGAACTGGTCTCGCGGGACTTGCCGCTGCGGGGCGAAGGAAAAAGAACCGCTGAAGACAACGGTTGAAATAACGACGGCATAAATTTCAGTTTGAACGGATACAAACCGGCGCCTTGCCGCAATGTTCCGTTCCTATTTCTCAAAGGAAGGTGTGCATTATGAACGCAAGCAATCGTGCTACTCGCAGTCGATATGCATTCACAGGGGGGTGCTGCCATGAAAAAATGTAACCGCGCTGTCTTGGCTTTTTTTGCGGGTATCTTGAGCCTAAGTTTTGGGGCGGGCCAGTGCCTGTCGGCAACCCCAGAGGATGGCAACCCGGCAATCCAAAAAAATAGCTCCACCCTCTCCAGGGATGGGTCAGCTATATCCGGAAAGAACCGAATTACCCAGGCTGAACGGCAAGCGGCAGCCAAACGCGCCAGGGAAAAAGGCTTTGTCGCCCCGGCACTAGAAAGTTCGACGGCGCCGGTCGATACTACGCCAATTGAAAGGGGGGCAAAAAAATGAAAAACGAAAAAGTGCAATCCTTGACGGCACAGGGTGTTCCCCGGCGAGCCAGGGGCTCGCTGTTCAGTGTGACCCTCGGCGCCTCGGCAGCCCTGCTAATTGGCTCACTCTCCATGTCTACGCTCCAGATGGCGACGCCGGACACGGCATCGGCGGAACCGTATCAGACAAATCCAGTGCCCCAATACTTCAGTGCTCCGAACTATGCCAACAGCCCTTTGTACGATCCCGCAGACCCGGTGAATTTTAAGGGAATCAGGAAATTCGTCGACACCCTGCCCGGTCTCGATACGCCAAACAACCTCGGCCAATTTATTCCGGTCGCGGTCGCGGACACTGAGTCCTATCCCGGCTCGGACTACTATGAAATAGGGATAGTCGAGTATGAGGAACAGATGCACACGGATCTGAACCCCACCAAATTGCGTGGGTATGTTCAGCTCGCCACCACCAAGGTCCCCGGCGCGGGAGTGTCACTCACCAACCCAGACGGGACTGCGATTTTGCTTCCTAACGGCACGCCGGCAAAAGGCGTGACGAAAGCCCACTACCTGGGGCCATTGATTTCCTCTACCAAAGACCGGCCGGTGCGCATTCTCTTTCGCAACCTGCTCCCCACAGGAGCAAAAGGCGACCTGTTTGTACCGGTGGACACCACGGTCATGGGGTCCGGCGCAGGGCCGCTGCTCACGGCAGCCGATCCCGACCCACGAAATCCACAGTGTGGCGACCTGCCGAAGCCTGCAGGATGTTATGTTGAAAATCGAGCCACCCTCCATCTCCACGGTGGGTTCTCGCCATGGATCAGTGACGGCACCCCGCACCAGTGGGTCGTTCCTGCGGGTGAAACCACCTCGTACACCAAGGGCGTCAGCGTGAAGAACGTTCCCGACATGCCCGATCCGGGACCGGGTGCGATCACCTTTTTTTATACCAACCAGCAGAGCGCCCGGCTGATGTTCTACCATGACCATGCTTGGGGCATGACCCGTCTTAACGTCTATGTGGGCGGAGCAGCCGGCTATGTGATCAGCGACGATGCGGAGAAGAAACTGGTTGCCGATGGTGTGATCCCCGGACCGGCAGACACTCTGCCGTTGATCGTCCAGGATAAGACCTTTGTCCCCTCCGATGCGCAGCTGAGCGCCACCGACCCGCTGTGGGATAAAGCCCGCTGGGGTACTGACGGCGATCTTTGGGCGCCGCATGTCTACGTCCCGGCGCAGAATCCTGGCGACGCCTCGGGAGTCAACCAGTTTGGCCGCTGGGCCTATGGTCCCTGGTTCTGGCCGCCGACGAACAACATCGACTACCCGCCAATTCCCAACGAATACTATGATTCAACCTGCGACCCCGATCTCGGCTGGTGTGAACCAGAGCTGATGCCGGGAACACCCTTCGTGTCCATGGGCATGGAATCCTTCCATGACACCCCGGTGGTCAACGGCACTGCCTACCCGACCGTGACTGTTCAACCGAAGGCTTACCGGCTGCGCGTCCTCAACGCCGCCAATGACCGTTCTTTCAACCTGTCTCTCTATCAGGCTGATCCGAAGGCAGACACAGAGGTGCAGTTAAATCCAGATGAAGTTGCCGCCGCCCTGGCGGATCCCACCGTTTTCCCCACCCCGGTTGTGGGCACGGAAGGACCGGACTGGATTCAAATCGGCAATGAAGGCGGTTTCCTGCCGGCACCGGTGGTTATCCCGGCACAGCCGACGACCTGGGTCAACGATCCCACCGTCTTTAACGCCGGCAACGTGGATGGGCATTCGCTGCTTCTGGCCCCGGCCGAGCGGGCGGACGTGATCGTCGATTTCTCCAAATTCGCCGGCAAGACCTTAATCCTCTACAACGATGCTCCCGCCGCTTTTCCGGCGCGTGATCCTCGCTATGACTACTACACCGGCAACGGAGACTACCGGGATACCGGCGGCACGCCTCCGACGCCTGTTGGGTATGGACCGAATACCCGGACCGTGATGCAGATCAAAGTAGCGGCCGGCACTGGACAGGCGTTTGCTGTGGCTCCGCTTGAGAATGCCTTTAAGCATCAAGTGGATGCCGATGGCCAACCGGCTGGCGTGTTCGAATCATCACAGAACCCGATCATCGTCGGGCAAAGTGAGTATAACTCGGCTTATGGCAAAAGTTTTAAGGGCAATGAAGGCTTGGTGCAGATCTATGATGAAATTTTTGGATTTAATACGCTGGCCGGCCCGCAACTGAGAATTCCGCTGCAGCGCAAGGCTATCCAGGATGAGATGGGCGAAGCCTTTGAACAGGAATATGGCCGGATGAGCGGCAACCTTGGACTGGAGGCGCCGAACGCCCAGCCACCGAATCAGCAGATTCTTATCCTCTATCCTTTTGTTAACCCGGCAACTGAAGTGGTGAAACCCATAGGCTTGCCGCCCGGGGTTGATGTGACTCCCATCTCTTCGGCATCCGACGGCACCCAGATTTGGAAGATCACCCATAACGGGGTCGACACCCATCCGATCCATTTCCATCTGTTTGATGTCCAGGTGTTAAATCGGGTTGGCTGGGACGGGATTATCCGTAAACCTGATCTCAACGAACTGGGCTGGAAAGAAACGGTCCGGATTAGTCCGCTTGAGGATACCATTGTCGCCCTGCGGCCGTTCCTGCCCAAACTCCCGTTTGGGCTGCCCGACAGCATCCGGCCGCTGAACCCGGCCATGCCGATCGGATCGACCGCAATTTTTAACAATGTCGATGGCTTTGGCAATCCCATTACACCGGCGATCACCAATGCAATGACCAACTTTGAATGGGAATATGTCTGGCACTGCCACATCCTCAGCCATGAGGAGATGGATATGATGCGCCCAATAAGCGCCCAGGTTGACCCAGCGCTTTCCTACCCGCCCAAGGTGACCTTCGCCCGCAACGCGAGTACGGGAGTCGTCAACCTCACCTGGGCTGATGCAACGCCGATTAATTATGCCAGCCCGACAACCCTCGACACCTGGGGCAGCCTGGCCAATGAAATCGGCTACCGGGTGGAACGGGCGCTTGTTGCGACCAGCGGCAGCGTCGGCGCGTACGCGAAAATCGCGGATGTTCTGGCCAACCAGACTTCGTTTACCGACAGTACCACCCTCGTAGGCCGCAACTATCGCTATCGCGTTGTCAGCTACAACGCTGCCGGCGATACGCTTTCCGCCCCGGTTGGCGGCCCTGCGGTCGCCGCGCCAAACGCCCCGACCACTGTTGTGGCCACCCTCCAGGCTGGTCCGCAGGTCCGATTAACTTGGCGGGACAATGCGACCAACGAGGCGTTTTTCCTGGTTGAAGTGAGTGTGGACGGAGGGCCCTTTACGCTTATCGCACAGGCTCCGGCGCGGAACAACACCGGTAACGTTGCCTATGTCGATACGATGGTGTCTTCCGGTCATTCCTACCAGTACCGGGTGGCGGCGGCCAATGCCAACAGCGCACCGTATGTGTTTGTCAACGCCAACCTCATATCCGCCGACGTAGCGCCGGTGGCGCCATCGGGCCTGACCGGGTCCGTGGTTCGGACTGGAAACCGGGCCGAGGTCACCCTAAACTGGGCGGATAATGCAACCACGGAAACCGGGTTCACCCTCGAGCGAGCCACCAATGCAACCTTTACCGTCGGGCTAACCACCACCAACCTGGCCGCAGACACCACCACGGCCACCCAGTCCAAGCTGTACCGGGGAGTAACGTATTACTTCCGCGTCCGAGCGAACAATGCCGGCGGTTCCTCAGCCTGGTCAAACGTCTTTAGTGCTGTTACCCCGTAATTCCAACCTGCCGCAATCCGAGGGAGGGGCATTCCCCCTCCCTCGGCGCTTTTTTTCTCAAACAGATGCTCTGCATTCGAGGGCAGAAGCAGCCGTCGACCGCGAGGCGGTCATGCTCTCGAGAATGATCGGCTGGAAAAAATAACCTCTTGTTGTTTCTCGTTAAATTGAGTCTTGAGATTGAAAATTGAGGGGAGTATTCTTGGTGCACGCTGCACACAACGGGCAACAAACCTCTGGGCGATATAAAAAAATCCGAATTCAACAAACATCCCCCTTGTCCGGTAAGCATGGAGGATGTTTTCCTTTTTTTCAATAAGGCCGGTTGCGACAATGAAGAAGTCTTTGTCTCTCGTCTCGATCCTGATTCTTCTCGTCGTTTTTTTTGTGGCGGGAACCAGATTCAGCCAGCGCGGAGTTCCTCTCAATACGAACAACACTGCCGAGCGTCAGATTCTTCACTACGTTGACCCCATGAACCCGGCGCACACCACCAAAGAACCGGGAATCGCCCCTTGCGGCATGCCCATGGAACCGGTCTACGCCGAGGAGGGGGCGCTTGGCGGCTCAGGCCTTCCCGGATCAATGCTTTCAACCTCTCCGGGCGCGGTCACAATCAATCCGCGCAAACAACAAATCATTGGCGTGCAGCTCGGCGAGGTCACGAGAGCCAAGGAAACCCACCGGCTCCGGGCCTTGGGCCGGATCAGGCCTGACGAGAACCAGGTCTTTACCTTGGTTGCGGCCACCGATGGTTGGCTGGAGGAAGTCAACGAGAGCACCACGGGCAGCCTGGTCAATGAGAATCAGCTCATGGCCCAGATCAAGGTCTACAACTACGACTTTTTTAGCTGGCAACAGCGGTATCTGACCGAACTCGGCTATACCAATCGTTTACCAGTGTCTACAACGCCTCTTGCTGGAGCGGACCAATCCCGAAGGCGAGTGACCACTGGAGCGGGCTATCAGGCCGGTTTGCCCATCTCCGAATCTGAAGCCCGAATGATTCGACGGGGATCAACCATCTCGCAAATGGCCAGCGACGCAGAGCAACAGCGCACGGCGGAGCCACCGTCTCCCGAAGTCGAGCCCATGCTGGGCAACCAGCCTCCAGCGAGACACACGCGGGCCAGTTCTCAGCCCACCCCAGGAATGGCGACAGCAACACCACCACCGGAACCTGCTTCACCATCCGGGATGGACCATTCCGAACACATGGACGGCATGGTCCCGGAGAGCGCTGAAGGCTCTGGCGGCAGCCGCGACAAAAATCTCCTCTATTCCAGCAAAGGGCGACTGGAACTGCTCAATTTCGGTGTTGTGGAAAACCAGCTGAAAGAACTGACCGAAAACGGCTCCTACATCACCCATGTCGACCTGCGCTCGCCGGTCAATGGCTATGTGCTTGAGCGCAAGGTCTCCTCGCTCCAGAAAATCGAGAGCGGCGCCGAATGTTTCAAGATCGCCGACCTCGGCAGGGTCTGGGTCGAGGTTGATTTGTATGACAGCGAGGCGAAGCACATCCAGCCTGGGATGGAGGCCAGAATCTCCCTGCCCAAACAGAACGAACACTTTACCGCGACGGTCAGCGAAGTGCTGCCCAGGTTCGACGCGGTTTCGCGTTCCTTGAAAGTCCGCCTGGAAATGGACAACCCCGCTTATGCATTTCGCCCCGATATGTTCGTCGATGTCCAATTTTTGATCCCCTTGCCAGAAGCAATCACGGCGCCGTCGAGTGCAGTGATTGATTCCGGCAAGCGCAAGACGGTGTATGTGGTCGTGGAGGAGGGTGTCTTCGAGCCGCGCGAGGTGTCGACCGGCTGGCAGACGAGCGAGCGGATCGAGATTACCGAAGGATTGCAGCCAGGCGAAAAGATTGTGACCTCGGGTATGTTTCTCATCGATTCGGAAAGCCGCATGAAACTCGCGGCTGCGCGGTTGATGGAGGATAAGGCTGAACAACCCGCACCCTCCCAGGCACCAGTGGCAGCGGTGGCGCCGACACCAGCAGCGGCGCCTGCACCGCAGCCAACCATGCCCGCAGCCGACCCGCAAAAATCCTCGGCGAACAAGTCCAAGGATCCGGTCTGCGGGATGAGCGTCAACCAGGACCAGGCCACGGCTGACGGTCTGACGGCCGAAGTGGACGGGAAAACCTATTTTTTTTGCAGTGCGGACTGCAAGGAGCAATTCGAGCAGGATCCCCAGCGTTTCCTGACGGAAAAGGCAGATCATCCGGTGCACTCCGATGCCCCAGCCCATGGCGGGCGCTCGCATGATTAATCGTATCGTCGATTTCTCGGTCAAGCACCGGTTCATCGTTTTTCTCCTGGTGGCCGCTGCCTGTGTGGCTGGCTGGTGGTCGATGCAGCGTCTGGCCCTGGACGCCATCCCCGATCTCAGCGATACCCAGGTGATCATCTATTCGCGCTGGGACCGCAGCCCCGACATCATCGAAGACCAGGTTACCTACCCCATAGTCAGCGCCATGCTGGGGGCGCCCAAGGTCAAGGCGGTGCGGGGTTTTTCCGATTTCGGCTACTCCTATGTCTACGTGATTTTCGAGGAGGGCGCCGATATCTACTGGGCCCGCTCGCGCACCCAGGAGTATCTCTCCGGCGTGCTTCCCGGTCTGCCGCAAGGGGTAAAAACCGAACTGGGACCTGATGCCACCGGTTTGGGCTGGATATTTCAGTATGCCCTGGTGGACACGTCCGGCAAGCACAGCCTGGCCGATCTGCGTGCCTGCCAGGATTGGTATCTGCGCTACCATCTGAAATCGGTGCCCGGGGTGGCCGAAGTGGCGCCCATCGGTGGTTTCAGCAAACAGTACCAGGTAAATGTCGATCCCAACCGTTTGCAGGCCTACGGCCTTTCCATTAGCAACGTGGTGGATGCAGTCCGTGGCGGCAACATCGAAACCGGGGGCCGGTTGATCGAATTTGGCGGAACCGAGTACATGGTGCGGGGACGGGGGTATGCCACCTCCCTTGCCGATTTCGAAAACATCTTGCTCGCCACCAGCGATGGCGGCGCTCCGATCCGGATCAAGGATATCGGCAAGGTGGAACTGGGGCCGGACCTGCGCCGAGGTGTTGCGGACCTGGACGGCAGCGGCGAGGTGGTCTCCGGCATCGTGGTGATGCGGCAGGGGCAAAACGCCCTTGATGTCATCGAACGGGTCAAGGCAAAACTCCAGCAGATCGCCCCCGGCCTGCCGGAAGGCGTGAACGTGGTGCCGGTGTATGACCGTTCGGAACTGATCCTGCGCGCCATCGCCAATCTCAAGACCACCCTGATCGAGGTGGTGGTCACCGTTGCCCTGGTGATCCTCCTCTTCCTCTGGCATATCCCCAGCGCCCTCATCCCGATGATCACCATTCCGGTGACGGTGCTGCTCGCCTTTATCCCCTTTCAATGGATGGGGGTGAGCGCCAATATCATGTCCTTGGGCGGCATAGCCATTGCCATCGGCGCCATGGTCGATGCCGCCATCGTGGTGGTCGAGCAGACCCATAAGAAACTGGAGGAATGGGAACAGGGCGGCCGCAAGGAGGACTATCAGGCGGTCGTCGTCCAGGCGGTGAAGCAGGTGGCCGGGCCGAGTTTCTTTTCCCTGCTGGTGATCGCGGTCTCGTTTCTGCCGATCCTGACCCTGGAGGCGCAGGAGGGCCGCCTGTTCAAACCCCTGGCCTACACTAAAAACCTCTCGATGATCGTGGCCGCTTTTTTGGCGATCACCCTTGATCCGGCCCTGCGGCTGACCTTCACCCATCTGCGGAACTTCAATTTTCGGCCGCGCTGGCTCTGCCGGGCAACCAATGCCGTGGTTGTGGGCGCCATTCATTCGGAAGAAAAGCACCCGATCAGCCAGGTGCTGATTCGGATGTATCGTCCGGTAGCGGAGTGGTCCCTGCGCTGGAAGGGGGTGGTGTTCGCCGTGGCGCTTGTCCTGATGGTCGGCACGGTTCCGATCTTTTTCAAGCTGGGCTCGGAATTCATGCCCGCGCTGGATGAAGGTTCCCTGCTCTACATGCCGTCGACTATGCCGGGGATTTCCATCGGCGAGGCCCAGCAACTGTTGCAGACCACCGACCGGATTATCAAGCAATTCCCCGAGGTGGAACGGGTATTGGGAAAGGCTGGCCGCGCTGAAACCTCTACTGATCCGGCGCCGCTGTCGATGCTGGAAACGGTGATCATCCTTCGTCCCAAGGAACAGTGGCGCTCAGTCGACACCTGGTACTCCGATTGGGCGCCCGGCTGGTTGAAGTCGGTCCTGCGCCGCTTCAGTCCCGATCACATCTCCCAGGAAGAACTGATCAGCCAGATGAACGAGGCCCTGCGCTTGCCCGGATTGGCCAATGGCTGGACCATGCCGATCAAGGGGCGGATCGACATGCTGACCACCGGCATCCGCACCCCGATCGGCCTGAAGATCTCGGGCGACAATCTAGCCGCCATCGAGGCCATCGGATCGAAGATCGAGGCACTCCTGCCCGCAGTCCAAGGGACCCGCAGCGCCTTTGCCGAACGGACCGGCAGCGGTTATTTCCTTGATTTTAAATGGGATCGCGAGCAGCTGGCCTTTGCCGGACTGACCATGGGACAGGCCCAGGCCGCGGTACAGAACGCCATCGGCGGCGAAACCGTCACTACCACCGTGGAAGGCAGGGAACGCTACAGCGTCAACGTCCGTTATATGCGCGATTTCCGCCAGGATCTGCCGGCGCTGCGACGTGTCCTGGTCGCGGGAGAAAAGGGACAGTCCCAGATTCCCGTCGGCCAACTGGCTGAAATCGAGGTGACCACTGGCCCCTCCATGATTCGCAACGAAGATGGGCTCTTGACCGGGTACGTCTATGTGGACCTGGCCGGACGGGACCCGCGCAGCTATATCGAGGAGGCGGACCGGTTGATTCGGGACAAGGTGGAGTTGCCCCCCGGTTATGCCGTTTCCTGGAGCGGCCAATACGAGGCCATGGAGCGGGTGCAGGAACGCATGAAGGTGGTTTTGCCCCTCACCCTTTTCCTGATTTTTCTGCTGCTCTATCTGAACACCCGCTCGCTGACCAAGACCAGCATCGTCTTGCTGGCGGTCCCCTTCTCCGCCATCGGCGCCGTGTGGCTGCTCTATCTGCTCGGCTACAACATGAGCATCGCGGTCTGGGTGGGCTTGATCGCCCTACTGGGAGTCGATGCCGAAACCGGGGTATTCATGCTCCTCTACCTGGACATTGCCTACGAGCAAGCTAGAAAGGAGGGGCGCATGTCGAACCTGGCCGATCTGCGCGCCGCAGTGCTGCAAGGCGCGGTGACGCGGCTGCGGCCGAAACTGATGACCACGGCCACTCTCTTTCTGGGTCTCGTGCCGATCATGTGGTCCATCGGAACCGGCTCCGATGTGATGAAACGGATCGCCGCCCCCATGATCGGCGGTGTTTTCACCTCATTTCTGCTCGAATTGCTGATCTATCCTGCCATATTTGAACTGTGGAAGTGGCACAGTGAAGTAAAAAAAAAAGGCGAAAACCCCAACGCAGCACTGCATGCGGAGATAAGGGAACCATCGCCGAAGAATGGGATCAGATCGCCTGCCGCCCCTCAGGACCTGAGGACCGATCAATCGCCAAAAAATAAAAAAGGCCTCGCTTGGGCAAACAACAGGCTTTGCGGCTCAACAAGCATCGGTTTCTGCAAACATGGGTTGGACCAGGGAATCACTCAGCAGTTTGACAAATCCGTGACGGCCTGGTTTTTGACCCTGCGCTGGGGAACGATACTCTGTCAGATCCTGCTTTTTGTGGTGGTGCGCTTCCTGTTCGCCACCGATGTGCCGCTCCTGGTTCTCTGGCTGATTGGATTCGAAGTCGCCTCCAATCTCCTCTTCACCTGGCTGATCCGGGAAAAAAAGACAGTGCCCCTTCCCTTGTTCACCGGGGCCATGTTCCTGGACATCACACTCCTGACTGCCTTGCTCGCCTTGACCGGCGGGGCAATGAATCCCTTCACCTTCCTCTATCTGGTCCATATCGTTGTCGGCGCCATTCTCCTGCCGGGAGTCATGGCCTGGAGCTTAGCGGTTTTCGCCGCAGCCTGTTACGGGCTTTTCTTTTGGCCGGGTCTCAGCGTGCCGTCCATGGCCGATCATTCCATTAACCATGCCGTTGCGACATCCAGTGCTTTCAATCTGCATCTGCAGGGGATGTGGGTAGCCTATGCCATCACCTCGTTGTTCGTGGTCTTCTTCGTCACCCGCATTCAGCAGGCCCTCGTCGCCCGCCGGGAGACCATGGCTCGATTGCGGGAAGAACAGTTAAAAAATGAGCGACTGGCATCGTTGGCCTCACTGTCCGCCGGCGCCGCCCATGAATTAGCGACCCCCTTGTCCACCATTGCCGTGGTAGCCGGGGAATTGTATCAGGAGATGCGGCAAGGCAGTCATGAGGCTTGGCTGGACGACCTGCAACTCATTCGTTCTCAGGTGAACAGTTGCCGGGAGATCCTCTACCAGATGGCAGCGGATGCCGGAGAACCAATGGGTGAAAGCATGACCACCCTCGCCGTCGGCGATCTGATCACCGAGGTTCAAACCGCCTTGGACGAACAACTCCAAGACCGGCTGGTGATTGATTGCAAGGCCCTGGATGCCAGGATAACCGTGCCTCAACGTTCGGTACAACAGATTCTGCGCGGGCTTCTCTCCAATGCCTTTCATGCCTCTGATGCGACAGAGCCAGTGACCTTGGAGGTTGGGATCGACGACGCCACGGTCCATTTCAAGGTCAGCGACCGAGGACAGGGCATGGACCAAGAGACCATGGCACAGGCGCGTGAGCCTTTCTTCACCACCAAACCTGTCGGCCAAGGCCTGGGGCTCGGGCTCTATCTTGCTGAAACGTTGGCCGAACGTTTAAACGGTGGTCTTGAAATTGACTCGACTCCTGGCGTTGGCACGACGGTGCATTTTTGGATCAAGGCTCGCTGAACGATTTCAAGGCAGGCAGAAAATACGGGACCGGGAAACTTACTCCTGCCTGCCTAAGCAGACGAAGGTTGACCAAGCATGGAAAAACAAGGAAGGGAGGACCAACATGGAGGGGGTTGAGCAGACAGTTTCGATTCTTCTGGTGGATGACGAAGAGGTCTTTCGGAGGCGGCTGGCGCTCGCCTTTGGCCGGCGGGGTTTCTCTGTCCATGAGGCACATGATTACGAGAGCGCCGTGGAGGTCGTAAAAAAACATGCGCCGGAGATGGGGCTGTTTGACTTGCGGATGCCGGGCCGTTCCGGCCTGGAACTGGTGGAAACGGCCAGATGCCTGCAACCGGGGATCAAGATCGTGGTTCTCACCGGTTATGGCAGCATTGCCACCGCCAGTCAGGCCATCAAGCTCGGCGCCGTCAATTATCTTTCCAAACCTGCCGATGTCGAGGAGATCCTCCTTGCCTTTAATACGGATGATGGTCTTCCGATCTCAGTTGAACGACAAGAATTGACCCCGCCGAGCCTGGCCAGGGTGGAATGGGAGCATATCAACCGGGTCTTGAACGATTGCGAAGGTAATATCTCCGAGACGGCCCGCAAACTTAATATCCATCGCCGTAGCCTGCAGCGCAAGTTGTACAAGTATGCTCCAGTATGAAGGGAGATAAAAGAAGTTCCCTGGCCGATTCACGGGGGGAGAATCAATGGGGAAAGTATTTTCGGGAAAGCCTGCGACAGATCCAAGAATCGACAGGCATCTGCTAATTTATGCGGAGGATGCAGGCCGCCAAGAGACAAGCAAACGAGGCCGTCTGCGACAATTTGTCGCATTGTTGGCAGTAATACAACGTAGTAGAGTGCCTGGTCATTGGAGCGCTTTTAGAACAAATCCAAATACCAGGAGGGACAATGAGAAAAAAACACGGAATGCTTATGGCTGCGGCATTGATCCTGGCCTCGGTTGCCCAGGCCGAAGAACGCGAGAGCTGCAAACTGTGCGGCATGTACATTGATCTGTATCAGAAAACCAGCGCAATCATCACCTCCAAAGACGGCGGGGTGGAGAAGACCTGCGGCGGCTCCGACATGCTGCGATTCGTCGCGGACGCCGGCGGCCCGAGCAACTTCACTTCAGTGATCGTGCATGATTGGGCCAGCGGCAAGGAGATTACGGCCGCGGATGCCACCTATGTCATCGGCAGCGACCTGGTGCCGGACATGATTCCCAACTTTATTGCCTTTGCCGACCAGAATGCGGCCAAGTCTTTCATGGCCGAACATGGCGGCGCGATGCTGACCTTTGATCAGGCCCTGCAGGCTATATCGCCCATGGGCATGACCATGCCCAACCGGGTTCTGTCGGCGGTTCCCCCTCCGAAAGGAGCCAGCAGTGTGGGCGTCGGGTATATGGCCATGAAAATGGACACCTTGAAAATGGGGACAGATGAGGTGTCGATCGCCCAATTGAATGCCGCGACCGGCAGGCCCATGGCCCCGAAGAAGATGGAGTCCTCGGCGACCATGCTGATGGCCAATTACGGTTTCACCGATCAGTTGTCGCTTACGGCCAAGATCGCCAATCTGGACAAGACCATGACCTCGGACATGAGAATGCCGAGTGGCAGGCATATTGAAAAAGTACGAGAAAATAACGGCGTCAGTGACCTCGACCTCAAGCTGCGGTATAATGTCTGGCGTGACAATTATTACAGTAAGTTCGTTACCGTGATGGCGAACGTCACTCTGCCGACCGGCGATTTTGACACCGACTTTGCCAATGCCACCACCAACATGCCTGGCCTGCAGACGGGCACGGGCAACGTCAACCTCGGTGGCGGACTGCTAAGCTCGATCCGCTTCGGCGATTTCTGGCTCCATGGTGAGTTGAGCTTTCTGGTCAATCAGGAAAACAGCGACAATTATGATTTTGGCGATGTCGCCAAGATTGGCGCGGCCCTGCACTATACCCCCAATTATGACGTAATGCTCGGCCTGGAACTTGACGCCACCGATACCGGCAAGAATAGCTTCAGCGGGGTGACCATGGAAAACAGCGGCGGTGAGGCCGTCATGCTGACCGGGGTCGGCAGTTGGCGCTTCCTCTCCGCCCTGGGTGGAAATTTTACCATGAACGGCAGTTATGGGCGCCCCATCTATCAGGACGTCAACTGGTATGGCCTGGAGACAGAGTACGCCGTGACCGCAATGCTCAACTTTACCTACAGGTTCAACTATTGATGAGCCCGTCACCCCCTGACGCGGGACTCGCGAATTACCCGGAACCCTGGAGCTGCGGCGATAAAAAGAGGGGCACTGCGCCGATGATCGCGGAAGCGAGCAGGAGGCGGCGCCTGCGTTCCACCCCGGCAACCATTGCATCGGAAACATCAAACACACTCTGACAAAGGGGAGTCTAAAGAAAAGGAGCCTGCTATGAAAAGAGGAAGTATCTCTACTGTCCTAATCGTCTTGTTGCTATCCATTGCTGGATTCGTCCTGGCCCAGGAGGATGCAAAAATGGCCCCCTCCTGTAAATATTGCGGTATGGACCGAACCAAATTTGCCCATAGCAGGATGGTTGTGACCTATGACGACGGCGTCAAGGTGGGCGCCTGCAGCCTGCACTGCCTAGCCATTGATCTTTCAATGAACATCGATAAAACCCCGATGGTCATTGAGGTGGGCGACTACTTCAACAAACGTCTGATCGATGCGGAAAAAGCGTATTGGGTCATTGGCGGCAACAAGCCCGGAGTGATGACCCAACAGGCGGCATGGGCCTTTGGCAACAGGGTGTATGCGGAAAAATATATCAGGGAATACCAGGGCACTCTGGCAACTTTTGACGAAGCCTTGAAGGCGGCCTATGAAAGCATGTACGCTGACACCAAAATGATCAGGGAAAAACGAAAAGCGCAGAAGATGCAAGAGGCTGAAAACAAGTAACCGTGTGCAATCAAGCCCGATGGCACCTACAAATCAACAACAGGAGGGTTTCATGAAAAAAGGAATGCTGACCGCTGTATTGACGACATGCTTGCTGTGCCTTGCCGGATTGGTTCTGGCGGACCAGGCTGATGTGCAAAGCTCGCCATCCTGTAAATACTGCGGGATGGACAGGGCCAAATTTGCCCACAGCAGGGTGCTCGTCACCTATGACGACGGCTCAAAATTGGGGACTTGCTCCATCCATTGCCTGGCAACCGATCTTGCCGTCAACATCGATAAAACTCCGGTTGCAATTGAGGTGGGCGACTACAACAGCAAAGAACTGATTGATGCGGAAAAGGCCTTCTGGGTCATTGACGGCAGCAAGCCCGGGGTCATGACCAAACAGGCTAAGTGGGCTTTTGCCCAAAAAGAGGATGCGGAAAAGTTTATCAAGGAAAACGGCGGAACCCTGGCGACCTTTGATGCGGCCATGAAGGCGGCTTATGAGAGCATGTATGCCGACACCAAAATGATCCGGGAACGAAGAAAAATGAAGAAGATGCAAGGGACTGGGCATCAATAAACATATTCTTGACGAGGAGGCGCTGTCATGCAGATTTTCCGTGGGACCGTAGCGGCTATTTTTTTTGCCTTTGTTTTGATGTTGTCCCTATCCAGGACGGCTGATTCCGCCCAAGTAGCTCCCGTTACCGCCACCCAAGCGGACAAGTGCCCGGTCTGCGGTATGTTTGTGGCCAAATATCCTGATTTCCTGGCCCAGATCATCTTTGCCGATGGCTCGCATGCACTGTTTGACGGCGCCAAGGATATGTTTAAATACTTCTTTGACCTCAAAAAATACAATGCGGCCAAACAACGGTCCGACATCGCGTCTATCTTTGTTATGGATTATTACAGCATGAAACCGGTAGACGGCCGAACAGCCTGGTATGTAATCGGCAGCGATGTCTTCGGACCGATGGGGCGGGAACTCATACCCTTTCAACAGGAAACGGAGGCGAAGGAATTCACTAAAGACCATTCCGGGAAGCAAATACTCCGTTTTGATGAGGTGACCCCAGAACTGATCAAAGGATTGGAATGATCCTGCAGAGAAAATCAGATGTTTTCTTTTGTTCACTCCTCATCGGCGTGCTGCTGCTCTGCCTGATGTTTGTTGATGCCGCGGTCGGCCAACGCCTTGATCGGCAAAGGATCCAGGAACGGCGGGCAATCGTCCGAGCGCTGGCGTTAACCGACCTGTGCCTGACGACCGAAGCGCGGTACACCCGACATCCCAGCATGGCGGATCTGCACACGCCGTTTCAGGATCATCCGCTGTCTCTCGACCATTTCCCTTCAGGCGCCTTCATGGCGCCCCCGCCCCATCTCCAGCTTCAAGCCGGGGGTGAGTAATGGGCGCCATTGAAAAGCAGCGGCATATTCTCGACTTTACCCTCTCGTCGCTGGGAAGGAGAAAAGGCAAGAATATCGCCCTGATCATCGTGTACACCTTTGTCATCTTCCTGATAGCGTCTGTTTTATTTCTCGCCGACTCCCTCAAGAAAGAAGCGGCCCAGATTCTTCAGGATGCTCCTGAAATGACGGTGCAGCGACTGGCGGCGGGACGGCAGGATCTGATTCCCCTCGACTATATCGAGTCGATCAAGGCGATAAAGGGCGTGCAATCGGTAGAGCCACGGCTTTGGGGATATTATTACGACGCATTCAGCGGCGCCAACTATACCCTTATGGTCAACGCCGATTTGAACGACCATCCTGGAGCGATTCTCATCGGCGCCGGCGTGACCAGGCGAAGTGAACCCGGAAAGCCTCCGCAGTCCCTGCGCAAAAATGACCGCATCCCTTTCAAGACGTATGAGGGCGAGGTGCTGACCTTGCAAGTCAAGGGGGGGCTTCCTGCTGCCTCGGAGCTGGTGACCGCTGATCTGATCCTGCTCTCGGAGCCGGATTTTAGAAAGCTCTTTGCCTTCCCCCATGATCGGGCCACGGACCTGGTTCTGACGGTCAAAAACACCAAGGAGCTGGCCACAATCGCAACCAAGATCACCCGGATCCATCCAGACAGCCGTCCGATCCTGCGAAACGATATCCTGCGGACCTATGATGCGGTTTTCGACTGGCGAGGCGGGGTGATTCTGATGATCCTGTCGGGTGTTTTCTTGGCCTTCATCATCCTCGCCTGGGACAAGGCCACGGGATTAAGCGCCGAGGAAAAACGTGAAATCGGGATTCTTAAAGCGATCGGATGGGAAACCGCGGATATTCTGCTGATGAAATTCTGGGAAGGCTCGGCCGTCTCCTTGACCTCCTTTTTCCTGGGAATCTTTCTCGCCTACCTGCATGTTTTCCTTGCCTCTTCCCTGCTGTTTGAACCGGTCTTGAAGGGATGGTCGGTCCTTTATCCCCATTTCAGACTGACGCCCCATATCCACAGCTATCAGATAGCGGTCCTGTTTTTTTTAACGGTCATTCCCTACACCGTGGTCACCATCGTGCCGTCGTGGCGGTCGGCAACGATTGACCCGGATGCAGTGATGAGGATGTAAGCCCATGATCCATCTTCAGGATATCCGAAAGGTGTTTAACGCGGGCCAACCCAACGAATTTGTGGCCATCGAAGGGGTGCATCTCTCTATCGATTCCCATGTGGTCACGGCATTGAAAGGGCCTAGTGGTTCAGGAAAAACCACCTTACTCAGCCTGCTGGGATGCATGACCAGGCCGACATCGGGCCGGATCATCCTGCAAGAGCGAGAAATTACCAGTCTTCCCGAACGGTTTCTTACCGAAATCAGACGAGAGACCTTTGGGATGATCTTCCAGCAGTTCAACCTCATCAAAGGTCTGACTGCGCTGGAAAATGTGATGCTTCCCGCGTATCCCAAGGGTGAAAAACACGCCGTTTTGAAGCGGCGGGCCATGGATCTGCTTGCGTTGCTCAATCTTGCCGGCAAGGCCTTGGCGCGGGTGGAGTGGCTTTCCGGCGGTGAAGCCCAGCGAACCGCCATTGCCAGGGCACTGATCAACAACCCGGCCATTGTTATCGCCGACGAGCCGACCGCCCACCTGGATTCCGCGCTTTCCTTCGAATTCATGGAAATTATGCGGCAGCTGAAAGCAGATGGAAAAACCATCCTGATTGCCAGCCATGACCCCATTGTCTATGCCTCGGATGTCGTTGACCGGATGGTTGACATACGAGATGGTAAAATTGTGTCTCCTGGGGATGGCGCATGATTTTTCATCCCGGCATTCTTGCCTTACTGCTCGGTTCGGGGCTGATTTCGGCCATGCTGTGTTATTCCGGCTACCACGGCATGCAGATTATTCGCCATTGGGACATTCACAGCGGCAGCGAGAGGCAGTTGGAACTGGAACGACGGACCTATCTGGTGTCGACGGTCATGACCTATGCCTTGGGGTTCCAGATTCTTTCCCTGTTTCTGTTTATCTATACGGCCGACACCCTCAGCCCCCTGTTCGTCGGCGCCATGTGCGCAGCCGGGAGCCTCAAGGTCAATAGCTTTGGGTATCCGGCCCTTATTGGCAAAATCGTCAATTGCCTGCTCGCCGGTTTGTGGCTTATCGTCAACGCCACCGACAACAAAGCCCATGATTACCCTTTAATCCGAACGAAATACTGGTTGCTGCTCGTCATTACGCCCCTAGTGCTTGCCGAGAGCTTCATGCAGGCAGGGTACTTACTGAGCTTGCGGCCGAATATTATCACCTCCTGTTGCGCGCTGGTGTTCAGCACCGAATCTAAGACGATCCTCTCCGATCTGCTCAGCCTGCCCCCTTCGTGGTCACAAATCGCTTTTATTTCCAGCATGATCGTTACCTTGGCCCTGGGGCTGTCCGTCTACCTGAAAAACAAGGGTGTGCTGCTGTTTTCCCTGGCCTCACTCCTCCATTTCCTCCTCTCCATAAGTGCGCTCATTTCGTTTATCAGTACGTACATTTATGAACTGCCCACTCATCACTGTCCGTTCTGCCTTCTGCATCAGGAGTATGGCTACATCGGTTATCCCATGTATGGCGCGATGCTTGTGAGTGTTGTCTCCGGTATGGGCACCGGCGTTATTCACCCATTCCGCACCGTTGCAAGCCTCCGCCAGGTTGTTCCGCGTATTCAAAAACGATTTGCTCTGGTTTCGGGCATCGCCACTTTGATTTTTGCGCTGATAACAGGATATGGGATTCTCTTCTCAAGCCTGAAAATGGCAGATTGACCGTTCTTTTACTCGATAAAACGCAATTTTCCAGCTGACCTGACCCCTGAAAAGGCAGGCGGGCCCCTCCGGATTACCCCTTCCTCGTAGCAAATCATATTCATAAACAGTTCCTGCCTGCATCTGACCTCAGTGGAGCCAGGCCGACCTTGAGACTATTGTCTAACTTCGGCCGCAGATGTACCACAAAGTATCTTGACAATATGAATTATCATTCTACAATGAGAATGAGGGGGCGGCAGGTTCAAAGTAGTTTTTATAAGAGACGCCATTTTACCCGCAGCTTGAACTCCAGTTTATCCAACCGATTATCTGCGCAAAATCTGACTTTCTTTTCATTTGTACAACAGCCAAACCCTTTATGGGTTCCGTGATCCACGCAGAGTTGTCGCTGGGATTTAATCTTATTTTGTTTTCCATCGCGTAAAGCATGGCCTGTTTATTGCTACCACATGGTGGCTATTAACATGTCTGTGATTTGATCACGGACAAAGAAGTCTCAAAAAGAAGAAAGGAGGAATCGCATGAGAATCGCTGTCATTGGACTGGTAATAATCATCCTGTCGGCCGGCAGCAGCCACGCAGCGGCACGGTCAATCACCATGGCGTCCACGCCAACAGAAGTTATCGCCAGCTCTTCCGTGCGCCTGCAGTGCACCGCCACCGGAGGTTGGCTTTCTCCACTGGTTTCCGCAAAGATCACCATCAAAAATCCCGGCGGCACAGCCCTCGTGTCCGGACGATCCATGGGAATCAACGGCGCCATAGCAAGTTACAACTACCAAGTCCCTGCGGACGCAACCTCCGGGAACTGGAATTACAGCTGTGAAATTAGGGATCGCCGAGCAAGGATAACCAGCTCCAGCGCCTTTACTGTCGCCAAATCACCTACACTGGTCAACGGCCCGATCCCGGCCCACAACACCATCACCAAGTATGTGGGGTCTGTGACCTGTTTAAGCTGCCATGCGGCAGAGGGAACCCAAATGGTCAACAGCCTCCACGCTAAGTGGAAAGCCCCAACGCCGGAGCTGACCAATACCAAGGGTGAGCAGCTCGGCAAGGCCGAGCGCGGTATCAATACCTTCTGCACGTACGCAATGTCATCCAAAAATACCTGTTTTTCCTGCCATGTTCGCTCCGATGGCAATGCACCGCATCCTGCCGAAGCGAAAGACGTCGATTGCCTGATGTGCCATAGCGACACCTACCAAAGAAAATTCGTCACCGATCCCAAAAATACCCAGACCGTGACCAACGTTTTGGGACAAACCAAGACCTACGTCTTCGGCAAGTCCGACAGCCAGGGCAACTACATGGTTGAACCTGATTACAGCAAGATGCCGGCAGGAACCATCATGGAGAATTTGGCTAGAACCGTCCATCTGCCCACCAGCAAATCGTGCCTGCGCTGCCATGCCACTGCCGGTGGCGGCGATTGGACAAAACGAGGCGACATTGGCTTGAATTCAGCCAATCCGACCGTTGATCAGGATGTGCACCTGTCGCAAAATGGCGGCAAGTTAACTTGTGTAGATTGCCACTCTGCCCTGAATCATAAAATTAGCGGCCGGGGTATTGATTTGCGGGGCACAGAGGCCGCTCCTCCTACCTGTCAGACATGTCACACCTCTGCCCCGCATGCCGATGCAACGCTTAACAGGCATGCGGCCGGGCAGGTGAGTTGCCAGGTGTGCCATATCCGCGAGTATGCTAAGGGTGGCGCTACTGAAATGTCCAGAGACTTCAGGACTCCGGTATGGAATTCCACGCAACTATCCGGTCAGGGAGGTTTTATCGGGGAGGAGATCAAAAAGTCTTTTGTCAAACCCGAGTACGTCTGGTTTGACGGAACATCTTACGTTTACAACACCGGTGAAACCATCACGGCAGGCGCCAACGGCGTCTACCACATGGCCAAGGCCAATGGCGCCCCCTTTGACGGCAAGTCTTCCATTGTCCCCATTAAGAGACACTTCACCTTCGTACCCCTGCATGAAAGCGGCAAGATCGTCCCGCCCGCCATCGTGTGGATGTTCATGACGGGGAGATTCGATGAGGCTGTCCAGAAGGGAATGGTAGAGCAGGGGATGACCGGCAAGTATTCCTATGTTGAAGCTGATGCCGAGATGCTGATTACCCATGGCGTGGAGCCGAAATCCAAGGCGCCTTCCTGCATCGAATGCCATAACAATTCAGGCAACACGCCGGATGGCGCCGGTATGGTTCCCTATACCTCTCTGGGGTATCACACCCTTCCCAGTGCGGTGAAATCCTGCACCCTGTGCCATGAAAAGAAAAGCCTTAGCTGGGCATCGACCCATCAGAAGCACAGAGGCGAAGTGTCGTGTTCCAGTTGCCATACCAAGGCGCCGACAGGGCTGGTCAAAGAGAGAAGCGTTCTCTGCAGCAGCTGCCATGGCAGCAAATCATGGGAGGGATCCGAAACCCACAAGAAGCATTTGGAAAAAAATATCAAGTGCGCGTCCTGCCATACCTTCAGCTAACCTCGCCGAGAAGAGCTGAAGAACCATTGGCGATTGCGCGGCATATTGACGACCTGTGGCCATGCCCTGTTGGGCATGGCCACAGGCGGCTCGGAGCAATGACTCGTCACGATGATTTTCCGGAAACCGGCTGTTGAATGGCGACCATCAACAATCCGGCGACTCCTCCGGATACGGCGAGGCTGACGAAGAGCGTGGTATAGCCGCAAAGGGAGATCAACTGCCCTCCCACAAACGGTCCCAGGAAAAAGCCGCCCTGCATCATGACCAGCAGCAGGTTCTGGTTCATGGCGCGGGCGGTGGGCGGCGAAATATCGAACATGGCGGCGGACTGCAGCGGCATGGCGATCCCCCAGCCGAGACCGGAAACAACCGCCAGAACAAAAAACAGGCCAGTGGAGCGGCACAACGGCAGCAGTCCGTAGCAAACGGTCACGGCTAACAATCCCGCCGCGCAGAGCAGGGTCTTGTTGTATCGATCAAACAGCCAGCCGCCAAGCAACCGGACAACGATCATCGCCAGGGTGGCAAGGGTGAAGAAGAGGCTGGCGTTGGCGATTCCCACCGAGGCGGCAAACTGCTTGAGGTAAAAGAAAATGGCTGCGTAGCCGCAGAAAAAGAGCAACGCCGAGAGGAGCAGCAACATCACCGGCCGGGAGCCCAGACTTGCCTTCAGACCGGCCACGCCGGGAGAACTGGAATTTTGCGGCTCTTCGGCCTGCTGCGGCAAATGCGGCAGCATCAGGACGAGCACCGGAAGAAGCGCGATCAGGGCCGCCGCATTGAGCACGAGTGCAAAGGCCGACGGGGGGATTGCCAGTAGGTCAAAGAGCAGCGGAATAACCGCATAGGGAATCAGGCGCACAAGGGAAACATAGCCAAAGGCGCGGCCGCTCATCCCAGGGGGGATAAACGGCACCAGCATGGTGATCAACGAGGCCAGGACGCAGATAAAACCGGCTCCTTGCAGCAGGCGCGCCGCCACAAGCAACGGCACGGTGGCGACATGACCAACCATGAACAGCGCCGCTGAAAACAGCAGCGAACCGCCGACCAGCCAACGGCGGGCCGAGCCGGCATGCACCAGGGGGGTGATCAGCGGCTGGACGATCAGCGCCGCCAAGCCGTCGGCGCTGAGAATGAAACCCGCTGCGGCCGGACTGACGCCTAAATGATTCAGATAGCCTGAAAACGAAAAAAACAGGGCGGCAATGGCCGTCACCAGCGCAAACTGAAGATTGATCAGCAGAAAACCCGGAGAAAGCAAGGCGAAACGTTCAGCCACGAAGCCCCTCCAGAAAACGGACCAGAAGATTGCCGGCCACGATGCGTCGATACTGCGCGCCCGCCCGGATGTCGTCGATGGGAGAGACGCCGCTGCGGACGATTTCTGCAGCATGGCGGATGGTTTCGTCGTCAAGCCGGGCGCCGACCAGTGCGTGTTCCAGCGCCGGAAACCGTGCAACCGTCGGCGCAACGCTTCCCCAGGCAAAACGAGCCGCCGCGATTGAGCCGTGGTCGTCAAGCCGGGCTTGTCCGGCAAAGCTGGTCACGCTGATGGCCATGGACCGCCGTCGACCCACCTTTTCAAACGACTGGCAAGGGAAACAGCCGTCGCGCGGCAGCAATACCCGGGTGACGAGTTCCCCCTCGCCCAGTGAGGTGCGTCCAGGGCCGAGGATGAATTGGCTGATCGGCAGACGACGTCTGCCCCGGCGCGAAACGATTTCAACCGCGGCGTCCAGGAGATAAAGCGGCGGCAGCGAATCGCCGGCCGGAGAGGCGGTGCAGATGTTGCCGCCGATGGTGGCCATGTTCCTGATGGCCGGACCGCCCACCTGCCGGGCGGCCAAGCTCAGCAACGGCGCCTGCTGTCGCGCCAGGGGATCGGCAATGATACCGGAAAAGGTTTCCGCCGCGCCGATCGAGAGTCCTTCCCCCTCTGCGCGGATTCCGTGCATCTCTGCCATCCGGCCGAGTGCAAGCACGGGACGGGCGTCGGCTGCGGCGGTGTTGCGGAGCTTGAGCAGCAGGTCCGTGCCGCCGGCCATGGGCAAGGCGTCGGGGTGGGCATCCAGCAGGGAGAAAAACTCTTCCAGACACGAGGGCGTCAGCACTGTTCTCATGTGTTCTCCCGGTCTCGGCAGCTGCGGATGTCCGAGGCGGCGCGCTCGACGGCGTCAACAATTTTCACGTACCCGGTGCAGCGGCAGAGGTTGCCGGAAAGCCCCTCCCGGATCGTGTCCCGCGACGGCGCGTCGTCCTGCCGCAGCAGCGCCAGGGCCGCCATCTCCATGCCGGGAGTGCAGAAACCGCACTGCACGGCCCCCTCCTCGACAAAGGCCTGCTGGAGCAAGGCTCCGTCGGTCTGCGCGGTCATCCCTTCCACGGTGGTGATGTGGGCGCCCGGCAGTTGCGCCGCCACCATCAGGCAGGAGAGGCGGCTTTCGCCATCCGCCAGAATCGTGCAGGCGCCGCACTCGCCGGTTCCGCACCCCTCTTTTGTTCCGGTTAAGCCCAGATCCTCGCGCAGCAGATCCACAACCCGCCGGTCATCGGCGGCCTCAACCTGGATTTCGTTGCCGTTGAGCGTAAACGTCAGATGCATTGCTGTGCCTCCCGCGCCGCCAGCACTCGTTCCGGAGTCAACGGCGCCTGGCGGAGGCGCACCCCGCAGGCGTCGGCCACCCCATTGGCAAGGGCAGGCAGCGGACCGTTCAGGGCCACCTCGCCCACCCCTTTCAGGCCAAAGGGGCCGCTCTCTTCACGGCCTTGGAAGGCGCACGAAATCACATCGGGCAGATCCAGGGCGCCCGGAATCAGATAGGTGGCCAAATCGCCGCTGCGCACCGCTCCCTCGTGGGTCGCCACCTCTTCCATCAGGGCATAGCCGATTCCCTGGGCGACGCCTCCTTGAACCTGCTGATCAAACATGCAGGGGTTGACGACCGCGCCGCCGTCGGTGACGGCCAGGTAGTCGCAAACCCGGATCGCGCCGGTCAAGGCGTCGACCTCAATGCGGGCCAGGTGGGCCCCGTAGGCAAATATCACATGGGGAAACCCGATTAAAAAGCCCTTGGACGTGTCCGGGACCTGTTCGCAAATCGGGGCCACAAACTGACTGATGCAGACCCGATCCTCCTGGGGCATGAAAGCGGCCAGTTGCTCTAGCGGCATCTCCCGTTCGCTCGGCGGATGGATCACCTTGCCGGGGACGAGCCGCACATCCCGGTCGCTGTCGACGGCAAGCAGCAGTCCGGCGCGGTTGATCAGGCGGGCGCGCAACTCCTCGCAGGCCCTGATCAGGGCGTTGCCAAAGGTGTAGGTGGTTCGGCCGGCCGAGCTGGAACCCGAGGGGTAGGCGGTGGTGGTGTCGGGGTGGCGCAGCCTGAGGCGCGAAGCGTCCTGCCCCAGGATATGCCCAGCGATCTGCAGGAAGGCGCTGGCGTTGCCCTGGCCCATGTCGGCGACAGCATTGTGCACCACGATGGCCCCTTTCGGGGAGAGCTCCACCTTGGCGATGGCGGCGTCGCGCACCTTGCCGCCATACCCAGCGGCATTGAACACCGCCGCCAAACCGACGCCGCGTCGGGTGTTAGCCGGCGCCTGTCGTTTCCATGCCTCCCGTTGCCGCCACAGCGGATGGCTTTGGAGCATTTCGAGGCAACCGACAATGTCGGTCGAGGTGGTGAGCCGCACGCCCGCGCAGTTGACGTCGCCCTTGACCAGCGCGTTGCGCAGCCGCAGTTGCAGTGGGTCCATCCCGAGCTTGGCGGCCAGCAGATCCATCATCGATTCAAAGGCAAATGTGGGCTGACAGACGCCAAAGGCCCGCATGGCGCCGGCAACGGGATTGTTGGTAAATACGCATTTCCCTTCGATCAGGGTGTGGGCAATGCGATAGGGACCGCCGGCGTGCTCCATCCCCAGTTCCATCACCTCGCCGCCAAGATGGGCGTAGGCGCCGGTGTCGTACACCAGTTGGCAGTGGAGGGCGTGCAGGGTTCCGTCTTTTTTTGCGCCCAGTTGATAGCTGAGTTGACAGGCGTGGCGTTTGTATCCGGCCGCCAGATTTTCTTCACGGTTCCACTGCATCTTGACCGGGCGGCCGTCGGCATGGAGCGCGGCAAGGGCCAGCAGACACTGCACCGTGGCGCCGTCCTTGCCGCCGAACCCGCCCCCCAAATGAGGGCTGACAATGCGGATTTTGTGGTAAGGAATGCCCAGGGCGTTGCCGACCTCAAAGCGGTCGCGGAACGGAGACTGGGTGGAGACGGTCATTGCCACGCCGCCGTCCTCCTCCAGCCGGGCGATCCCGTTTTCCGTTTCCAGAAAGACATGAGCCTGCATCGGCACGGAAAATTCGCCGTCCACAACCACCGCGCAGGCCGTCAAGGCCTGGAGGGCGTCCCCCTTGCGGATTTCCGCCGCCATCAAGACATTGTCGGCAAATTCCTGGTGCAGCGGCGGGGCCCCTTGCGCCAGCGCCGCCTCCGGATCAAAGACGCCCGGCAGCGGCTGGACGACAACCCGCACCTGTTTGATCGCCCGTCGCAAGGCCTCGCGCGACTCAGCCAACACCAAGGCCACGGCGTCGCCGGGATAGAGGATGCGGTCGTCCGCCAGCACCGGCATGTCTTGGTGAATAATGCCGTGCCGATTCGGCCCCGGCACATCCTTTGCCGTGAGCACTTTGAGCACGCCGGGCACGGCCAGGGCCGCCGCACTGTCGACTGCCTGCAGTCTGCCGTGGGGGACGCCCGCCCGTACCGCACCGGCCCAGATCAGGTTGTCGGGATAGCAGTCGGCGGCGAAACGCTCCCTGCCGGAAGCCTTTGTCGGAGCGTCGCCGCGGATCTCGGGTCGTCCGGCGGCGAGCGGTTGTTTTTGCATCATTTCATTCCCTTGTTTGTCAGCCGAATCGCCTGTATCTCTTTTCGCAGCGCCTCGGCAAAAAGCTCCATGACCGCCATTTCCCGCAGCGTCACCCGGATCCAGCCCGGATAGCGGAAGCCGGTCATCGAACGGACCATCATGCCTCGTTTCATCAGACGCCGATACATCAGCATGTCGTTGATCGGCGTTTGAATCATCAGGTAATTGCCTTCGCCGCCGACCGTCTCCAGGGCGAGATAGTCGCAGACGCCGCGCAGAAAGGTCTTTGCCTCCCGCACCAGGGCGCGGGTGGCGGCGATATGCTCCCGGTCGTCTGCCAGCGCGGCCAAGGCGGCCTGCTGCGCCTGCACGTTGACCGAATAGACAACGCTGGTCCGTCGCACCACATCGACCACCGCATCGGTCCCCGCCAGATAGCCGCTCCGCAGTCCGGCCAGGGCGTACATCTTGGAAAAGGTGCGAAAGGCCACCACGTTGGGGAAGCGCTCCATCAGCTCAATGGCGTCGGGAAACTCCGGGTCTTCAACGTATTCCCGATAGGCCTCGTCCACCACCACGATCCGGTTGTCGCCGACCTTCTCCAGAAAATCGACCAGCACCTGCCGCGTCCAGTAACTGCCGGTGGGATTGTTGGGATTACAGACAAAGAGGATTTTGGTGCGCCCGTCAATACGGTCCAGCATTGCCTGCGGGTCAAAAGCGTAATCGCGCAGCGGCGCCAGACGCGCCTCAATGCCCGAAAACTCGGCCACCCACTCGTAGACGGCAAAGGTCTTGTCGGCGGTGACGATGTTGTCTCCCGGCTGGCAGAAGGCCTTGATCACCGACGAAATCACCTCGCAGGAACCATTGCCGACCAGAAACCGATCAGGAGAAACGCCGAACCGGCTCCCCAATGCTTGGCGCAAATCGTAGGAATCCCCGCTGGGATACACGGCGGCCCGTTCAGGAGCAAAGGCGGCGATGACGCGGGCGGCGGCCGGCGGCGGGCCCAAGGGATTTTCGTTGTTGTTCAAACGATGGAGCAACGGGACGCCATACTCCTCTTGCAGCAGGTGATCCGGCCTGCTGGGGAGATAGGCCTGAAAGCTGCGCACATATTCGGGGATCAGGGCCTCCAGATTCATGGCTGAACGCCTGGGCCGCAATGATCGTAGATCACCAGATCGCCAAGGCCGGCGTCGGGAATCAGCAGGCGCGGAACAAAGCCGGTCTCCTCCAGCGCGGTTGCAAATGCGACGTCTTCGCTGCGGCCGGTGTTGATTTCAACGATAAAATTGCTGATCCCCTCGCCGCGCAGCAGCTCAAGATGGGCGGTCAGATTGGCGGCCATGTCTTTTCCTGCGCACAAGGGGCGAATAACGGCCAGAGAGCGGGGATGTTCCAGTTCCACCGCCAGCGCCGAGGCGTCGCGCAACCGGGTCGGTCCGCTGCTGGTTGCGCGCACCTGCCGCGGGAGGCAGAGGCGGTCGTACTGCTCGCCAAGGAACGCTGCCAGTCGCCCGGCGCAGTAGACCACGCCGCCGCTCTCTTCCCTCAGTTGCCGGTAATAGTAGGTGGCGTTGGCGGCGGCGCCGTTGATCCCGGTCAGTCGCAGTTCTCCCAGAAAATCAAAGAACCGCTCGTGCCCGGCCAGCGGTCCCTGACGCCGCACCAGACCACGGGAGCGAGAACGCGAGATGCGGCTGACCGCTTCGTCCAGCAGCAGGCGCAAGGCGTGGTCTTCTGCGTCCTCGTTGAACAGATACGGGCCGTACAATTCCAGACAGGAATCGGTAAGAGGTCGCCAGAGCAGGCCTCCCACGATCCAATCGCCGTTCAGGAGCAACAGCGCGTCGAGATGGCCGGCGGCAAGCATATCGGCGGCCATCCCGGGCCGGGCGAGAAACGGAGGCAAAAAGGGGGACCCGGAGGCGACCGCCATGGCGGCAAAGTGATGCAGGTCGTCCGGCGAGGGGTCGGCCAGGTGCAGGGCTGCGGCCGCGGCGGGCGGCGGGAGGGCGACGGCGCCTGCCGGGGCGTAGTCGCGGTCTCGGGTCAGGCGCAGCGCCACCCGTTCGTCCGCGCCGAAATCGAGCCGCAGGCTGGAGACGCTGCGGGCGGCGATCATCGGGCCGAGCATGTCCAGGGATTCATCGCTGTCAGGATTGACGCGCCAGGTCAGGTTGAAGGCGCGCATGTCGGGATTCGCAAGGCGGAAGGAGATGGAGAGCGCCAGGCGATAGCTCTGATCCTCCATTTCGATGGCCACCGTCGAGCCGCCAGCGGCCTGCCGCACGTAAAAGGAAAAGAGCTCCTCCACCGCCAGCACCAGTCCGCCGGCTTCGCGATCGCCATACCCAAACCCGCGCGCCCCCTTGTCGGCAAACTCCATGGCCAAAGGAAGAAAGGCCATGCTAAAGGGAAGGCGGGTCAGGATGCTCTGTTGCTTGCTTGCCTGCTGCGTCATCGGTTGCTTCGCTCCCAATCACGTTTGACCATCTCGACCAGACGCCGTCCCCGATCAGAGTAGATCTGCAGACTGCCGAAATCCGGATCGACAAAATGTTTTTGCATCAGCAGGCCATCGTCGCCAAACCAGATCGGCAGGAGGCCGCCGAGGCTGTAGCCCTGGCTTCGCAACAGTTCAGTCACCCCGCCGGACCAGGGTTTGCCGAGGTCGACGAAGCATTGAATCAGGGCATACTCGTCCCGGCGGAGATCCCTTTCAAGCTCGCTCAACTGGGCGGCAAGATGTGCTCCCGGCGCGACCACCGTGCAGCGGGCGACGCCGGCAGAGTCAAACCGCTGCACCTCGACGGCGCCTTCGCCGCTGGCAGGGCCGCCATCGGCGACAACCAATTCGCGATCCAGATTGAGGCCGTCGAGGAGAAACGTCAGTTCGTCGCGGTAGGCGGCGGGAACATGCAGCATTCTGCGGCAATCTCGATCAATGCGGGAATAGACCAGGCAGCCCACCCGACCCTCTGCGCTCTGCTCGGCTTCATAGGCGCGGGCCGGCATCAGCGCAGGTTCCAGCGCGGTTTCCTGCCCATGCGCATGTTTGGAGAGTTTCTGGGTGATGATGTGATTGCAGACCGCCTCGCCGAAAATACCGTCAATGCCGTCTTTTCCCACCAAGTCCATGATCAGCCGGGTGGTGCGGAAAAAAGCCATGGTGGAGCGATACGCCGGCAAAGACAATCCCAGGCCGTATTCATAGAGGGTGGGATTGGGGGCGGAGCTGCGGTAGAAGGCCACATGGGCGACAACATCGCCGGCGTCGGTGCGGGCCACGACGCTGCGAACGGAGCCGCGACGGTTTTCCTCGGTCAGACGCTCGGGAATATAAAAGGTGTCGATCGGGTAGCCGTCGCCGTAGACCGTGTAAAACAGGCGGGCCACCCCCGGAGCGTCGTCGGGCTCAAAATGCCTCACCGTAAACGCCTCGCCTTCAGGGACAACCCGCGACTCCTGCGCCAGAATCGCCAGTGCTTCCGCTCTCTCCATGGTTCAGGCCTCCGCCTCAATGAACTGGATAAAATCGTTCAGGGTCTTGAGTCGCAGCGAATCGCCGTCGGAAATTTTCACCCCGTACCGGGTTTCCACCGCGACGATAAATGCCGGCCAATCGAGGGAATCAAAATTGTACTGCGACAACGCCGCCGTCGGGGTCACCGTGTTGACGACCTCCGCCTCCACCCCGATCCCCAGCAGCAGTTCCTTCAATTCATTGATGTTCGCCATGTTCTCTCCTTGCAGTCAGCGGCGATTTCGCAGCTGAAATCGTTGGATTTTTCCGGTTGCCGTGCGCGGAAGATCGGCAACGCAACTAAACCTGGCCGGACACAGAGCGTCCGGAAGTCGGGCCAGCACATGGCGCCGCAGACGCTTGGCCAGATCGGGAGTCGGTTGTATTCCAGGGGCGAGCACGACAAAGGCCCCTGGTTTGATGAGCGCGCCAACCGAGACTGCGGCAACGGCGCAGTCGGCAACCTCCGGGTGCTCGCGCAGGACCTCCTCGACCAGGACAGGCGAGACCCATTGCCCACCGGATTTAATCATATCGTCGCTCCGTCCCCGATGATAGTAGAAACCGTCCTGCTCGACAAACACGTCGCCGGTGCGCGCGAACCCATCCGGCAGCATGGTTTCGGCGCTTTTTTCCGGGAGGTTCCAGTAGAAGGGCGCCATGGTCGCGCCGCTGACCAGGAGGTTGCCCTCTTGTCCCGGGGGGACGTCATTGTCCGCATCGTCGACCAGTCGCAGCCGGTATCCCGCAATCGGCTGCCCGGTTGCCCCGGGCCTGGCCTGTCCCGGCCGATTGGCGACATACCAGTAGGTCATCTCGGTGGAACCGATGGCGTCGATGATCTCCAGGCCGGTGAGGCGACGCCACTCGGTAAAGATTGCCGCCGACAGCGCCTCGCCGGAGGAAGCGCAGATCCGCAGGGGGAGATCGAGATGATCGGCGGTGCAGGCGAGGATAAGCTGGGAATAGATGGTTGGGACGGAGAAAAAAACGGTTGGTCGGTGGGTGTGGATGATGTCGAGCAGGATGGCCGGATTCGGTTTGTCCGCAAGGAGAATGGCCGTGGCCCCGAAAAAGAGCGGAAAGGCAAGGCTGTTGACCAGGCCGTAGGCAAAGGAAAATTTGCTGGCCGAAAAGACGACGTCGTCCTCGGTGAGGGCCAAAACAGCCTCCCCCACCAGGGGGCAGACCAAGAGCAGGTCTTGATGCCGATGCGGGATGCCCTTCGGCTTGCCGGTGGAGCCGGAGCTGTAGAGCATATAGGCAAAGTCAGCCGCTGCCGGTTGATGCGGCTTCCAGTTCGCGCCGTCAGTTTTGGGGGAGGGGAAAAAACCGTGCTCTTCGCACAACAGGACAGCCGCAGCGTCGCCCGCGGCATCCTTGGGCACGGCCAGATCAGGATGGGTGATCAGCAAACGGGCGTCGCTGTCCTGGAGGATATGGGCAAAATCTTCTCTTCTCAGATCCGTGCCGACGGCAACCGCCATGACGCCGGTTAGCAGGCAGCCGAGAAAGGCGACGGGATAGGCGAACGTGTCGGGCAGGACGATCAGCGCCCGCTCGCCGGGGCGCATTCCCCGCTCGTGCAGTAGCAGGGAAAACCGTCTGCTCTCCCGGTCCAATTCCCGGTAGGTGAGGGCGTGTGTCCCGCACACATAGGCGATTTTGTCGGGGCGGCGTTCGAGATTGCGCCCTAGCAGCGCTTCCGCCGCGTTGACAGTGTTCATTGCAGTCTCCCCCAAGTCGTCGTTCGTCCTGTAGCCATTCCTTGCCTTCCTTGCTTTTTTTGCCCATTCACCGGCGTCGCCAACGTAGCGTCTCGTCGGCGTCGGGCGCGCTTGAGGCTCCTGAGCGCAGCGTGGCGATGATCCTGCTAAAAAGGTTGATCGGTTTGCAGGCAGTGCCGCCCTTACGGTCGCAGCGCCGGTTGTTCCACCTTGGTCACGTTGGGTTGGCCCACTTCGCCGGTGTAAAACACCGCCAGCTTGACTGTCTCGCGGTCGAGGTTTCTGCCGTTATGCGCCAGATTCTGCACCTCGACGATGGCCTCCCCCTGCTTGAAGACCAGGCTCTTGCCGTCGGCCATATCCACCGCCAGCGTGCCCGCCAGCACGTAGGCGTACACTGGAACGGCGTGCATGTGCCAGCCGGTCTCGGCGCCTGGGGGAATTTCCACTGTCATGGCGGTCACTTCGGGTTTGTCTGTTTGCAGATAGCTGTGCGGCTGGCCGTTGCCGGCGGTGGTGGCGACGAGAATCTTTTCCGCCTTGACGGTGCCGACATAGTCGTCGGCCCAGGCGGGCGCGACCAGGGCCCACAGGCAGAGGGCAAGGATGTCGCGTTGCAATGGTTTACACATCATAGAGATTTCCTCCTTGAAGGGTGAGGTTGTCCGGGCTTGCAAGACAGCCCTGTTTGCTGGACTTGCGCTAGAGTTTTTCATGAAAATTTCGAGCAAAAAACAGTTGGCCGATACTGACGCCGCACCCCGGCGGAACCATTCGGGGCGAGGTTGGTTGCCGCAGAGACGATTTTCATTGCGGCCCCACATACTCAATCATCAGCAGGGTGATGTCGTCGGATTGGGGCGCGTCGCCGGTGAAAGCGCGCACATTCTCCATGATTGCGCACACCACCTCCTGGACGCCACCGTGCAGGACGGCAAGGTCCCGCGCCAGGCGACTGTCGGAAAAGAACGCCTCCGCCGAGTTCATCGCTTCGGTGACCCCGTCGGTGTAGAGCAACAAGCGGTCTCCCGGCGCCAGCAGGAGTTGTTCGCGTCGGTACGGGGTCTCCTCCATGGCGCCAACCATAAGGTTGCCCGACGCCGGCAACCAGGAGACGCCTCCGCCGCGCTGCACCAGCAGGGGAGGATTGTGCCCGCCGTTGGCATAGACCAGTTCCCCGGTCTCCGTGTTCAGCATGCCAATGAAGGTGGTGACAAACATGCAGGAGTCGTTGTCCTGGGCGAGTTCGTTGTTCACCCGGAAGAGGATGTCTTCCGGAGCGAGCCCATACCGCGCCGTGGCCTTGATTAGGGTCAGGGACATGGCCATGAACAGGGCGGCTGGCACCCCTTTGCCGGACACGTCGGCAATCACAAAACAGAGATGGGCGTCGTCGACCAGGAAGAAATCGTAAAAATCGCCTCCCACCTCTTTGGCCGGCTCCATCACCGCATAGAGGTCGAATTCCCGCCGTTTTGGAAAGGGCGGAAAGGTCTTGGGAAGAAGCGCCATCTGGATGTCGTGGGCGATGTTCAGCTCGCTTTCAATGCGCTCCTTGGCCGCCGTTGTTTCCGTCAATTGCTTGACGTACTCCTTCAGCGAGCTTTTCATGGTCAGAAAATCGTTGGCCAGGGCGCCCACCTCGTCGCGCGAGCGGATCGGCGGCAACTCCACTTCAAAATCTCCGCGAGCAATTGCTGCGGTGGCCTGCGCCAAGGTATGCAGCGGCGTGGTGATGGATCGGGCGATGACGCTCACCGCCGCCGCCAGCAGCAGAATGCCGGCTCCGCCCATGACCACGCCGATCATGCTCAACGTCTTGATCTGCGCCAGCAGTTCCGCCTCGGGAAAGACCACCGCCAGGGTCCAGCCCACCGAGGGGATCGGCGCATAGTAAAGCCAACTGCCAACACCTTTGAAGTCGGTGTAGGGGATGAACCCCGTCTCGCCCCTGATCATTTTCTTGCCGAGCGCCCGCAACGCCGGATCGTTGCGTGCCTCGGCCAAGCTGAAAATGGTTTCGTTCATGATCATTTCCCTGTCCGGGTGGGTGACAATGGCGCCGTTGCGGGAAACCAGAAAAGCGTAACCGCTTTTGAGCACCTTGATCGACGCGACCAGGTCCGTCAGCCACTCGAGCGAGACGTCTGCTATCGCCACGCCGTTCAGGCGTCTGACGTCGCCTGTTGTTTCGTAAAAGGGGACCGAGCAGGTCGCCATCAGCACGCCGCGTTCAGCGTCGTCGTAATAGGGTTCAGTCCATTCGGTTGCCGCCATCTGCCGGCTGATCTGGTACCAGTCCTGACGAAGGTACTGAAAGGAATCTTCCGGTTTATAGACCAGCGCCCCCTGTTCTCTGCGGAAATAGGGGGCAAAGGGGCGTGCGTGCGGCCCGGAGGGGCGGGGTTCGAACGCGGCGCCGCAACCGTAGATCTCAAGATTGTCGGCCAGCGTCGCTCGGAGCAGCGCGAGCAGTTCCTCGTTGCTCTGGCGGCTGTTTTCGAGTGATCGGCTCAGACTTTGAGTCACCCTGGCGACTGCGGTCAAGACCGTCTCCACCCGGTTCACAGAAGCCAAGGCCAGGTTGCGGGCGTTGCTCTCCAGTTCTTGCTGCAAAAGAAGTCGGGAACGGTGGTAGTTGTAGCCGAGCAGCACAGTGAAAATACAGGCGCTGCAAAGCGTGATGACCAGGATCAATTTAAAGGCAATGCTGCTACCTGCGCGCATCAAACCTCCAAACAAAGGCGTTGAAGTCGGGCGCTGCGGGGATGTCCCCGTCTTTGTGCAGAATCTGCCTGGCGGCCTCATAGTCTTCCTGCCGCAGCAGGCCGAGGGCCTCTTGAGTTCCCTGGGGCGCGATCAGGTCGCGCATCCGTTCCAGCATCCATTTCTGGTGCATCCGGTTGGCCGGAACCTTGGCCGCCCGCATGTATTTGATGACGATGTCGAGCGCCTCGTCGGGATGCGCGAACGCATACGCCCATCCCGCCAACGAGGCCCGGGTGAACGCTTCCGCCAGGGCAGGATCGTTGCGCACCGTTTCTTCAAGGGCGTAAAGACCGTCTTCAGGCAGGTTTATCCCGTGCTCCTTGAGCAGGAAGACGTTGAGTTCATCGGCGTCAAGGCCGGAGTTGAGCAGGGTATGGTACTCGTTGTACCACATGGCGGAGGCCACATCGATCCCGCCGCGCAGGAACAGGTTGACCGTGTAGGACTGCGGCACTTCCTGCACCTGGAGATGGTGTTGCTTGAAAAAAGTATGCGGGGGGATGGCAAAAGGGCCTCCCCACAGCCCAACTTTTTTGCCGTTCATGTCCGCCGGGGTGTTGATGCCGCTTGATTTCTTGGCAACCAGCATCATCGAGGATTGCTGAACGATTTGGGCCAGATTGACCAACGGCACGCCGCCGGCGCGCTCCTGGATGGCGGTGGTGAGCCAGAGAACGGCGAAATCGGTTTTGCCGTCGCGCAGATATTCGGAGGACGGATAGTTCGGCCCGCCGCTGATGATGGTCAGGTCGACGCCGTGTTGCCGATAAATCCCCTTGTCCAGCGCGGTGTAGTAACCGGCAAACTGGGCCTGTGGGCTCCACAGGGGGATCAACGAGGCTTTTTTAAGCGCCCGCTCAGCAGCGACGGCCCATGACGTGGACGCCGCCGCAAAAAGCAGAGCCGCCCCCAGCAGCAGAACCGCCTTCAACGTCGGCGCCAAGGCCCGACTCATGCCCCGGCGCCTCCAGGCGGAACATGCAGAGTCATTCGGAGTATGTTTCGCCCTCCCTGCCGCCGGTAGCTGACGTCGTCAGTCAACTTGCGGATGAAGGCGACGCCCAGGCCGCCGATCTCACGCTCTAGGATGCCGGCGGTGATGTCCGGGTCCGGGAGCGACAGGACGTCGAACGCGACGCCCTGGTCCACGATTTCGACCGCGAAGCCGTTCGCATCGCCGCCGCAGCCGAGCGTCACCTCGCCTTCGGCGCCTTGATAGGCATAATGACAGATGTTGACAAAGGCCTCCTCCACAGCGACCAGCAAACCGAATTTCTTTTTGTCGTCAAGACCAAACCGGTCGGCGCGGGCCTCAACAAAACCAATCACCTTGTCCAGGTGGTCGATCTGCGCCCTGCAGGTCATCGAAGCGGATTCCATGGCGGATACCAGGGCGGATTCAGCGCGCCTTGGCCAAGGCAGCGGCAACCGAATCGTGCATCTGGAAAATGGTCCCGAAACCCGACATCTCAAACACCTCCCTGACCGTGCCCTGAACGTTGGCGAAACAAACCTGCCCCCCTTTCTTTTTCAAGACCTTGGCCATCGACAGAATCTCCCGCAGGCCGGCGCTGCTGATGTAGTCGAGGCCTGCAAAATCAACCACGAAATCAGTCCTTCCCTCCGCGATCAGTGCATGCAGCGTCTTTTGGTAGTCCGGAGCGGTGAGCGCGTCCATCTTGCCTGTCACCGTCACCACGGTCACGTCTTGTTCTTCTCTGCTCTGGATCTCCATATATCGTCTCCTGAATGTGGCCTGAATATGCCCTGAGTGCGCCGGGGAATGTTTTCAATGGATGGATTGCGCCAGCTTTTTTCTCGGCCATTGGGCGTGCGGGCCGACTAGGGCAACCAAGGCAACGCAAAGCAACCGACAATAAAAAAGGCGACCATGTCAGTCGCCTTGTTCATTTCAGGGCATGTCTTGCAACATGTCAAATGTATTTTTCATTGGTGATGCGTGACGGGCGGTTTCTTTTCCCCCTGCAAGGGCTAGAGACGTTCGTGTTCGATCCACCCCTGGAATCGATCCACCAGGGCCCAGAAATCAGCGACCGCCTTTTGGCCGGCTTCGGTCAGCCAGGCTCCGCCGCCCTGCCGGCCGCCGGCCTGCTTTTCCACCAGCGGCGCCGGCGCCAAACCGTTCATCTCCTCCACCAGATGCCAGGCGTGGCTGAAGCTCATCTGCATCGATTTGGCGGCGGCAGACACCGAACCGTGCTCGCCGATCCGTTCCAGCAGCACCACCCGTCCCCAGGAAAGGTAGGTCCGCCCCTGGTTTTCAATCCACAGCCGGCCCTTGATCTGCATGCCGCTTTGCATCTGTCCGGCCACCATCGCGTTGTGTTCGCTTGATTTCCTTGTCTTGGGCATGGTTGCTCGAAAAAAGAAGAAGAATGCGCTGATCGGCGCGGAGATCTGATTCGGTCCTTGTCCCACAAGCAATACTGAAAATCGGCGCCGGGATCAAGCCTCATGAGGGTCGCAACGGCAACGCCTGTCGGTTGGGACGGCAAGGCCAGCCAGCGGCAACGCCGGCCTTATTTTTTAAAAAAGGCCAGCAGGGCGTGCAGGGTGGTCAGGGGGTGCGGCGGGCAGCCGGGGATGTAGAGATCAACCGGAATCAGCGTGTTGAGGTCGCCGACAATCTCGCTTGAGCCGTGGAACGGGCCGCCGGAGATCGAGCAGCAACCGCTGGCGATCACCACTTTGGGCGCGGGCACGGCGGCGTAGGTGTCGAGCAGGGCGGTCTGCATGTTGCGCGTGATCGGGCCGGTGACGTGGATGCCGTCGGCGTGCCGGGGCGAGGCCACAAAGTCGATGCCGAAGCGGGAAAGATCGAAAAACGGAGTGTTCAACACGTTGGTGTCGGCCTCGCAGGCGTTGCAGCCGCCGGCCGAAACCTGGCGCAGTTGGAGGGAGCGGCCAAAGAGTTTTTTGAAGTGGGCCTTGGCGTGGGCGGCAAGATCGGGCAGGGCGCCGGCGGTGAGCAGATCTTCGCGCCGGGCGGCTCCCATTTCGAAATTCTGGCTGAAGCGGACAAAGGCCCCGTCCGCCACCTGGGCGCACTGGCCGCAAAAGGTGCAACGGCCGAGATCGATTTTTTTCTCGGCAACCACAATGGCGTCCTGGGGGCAAAGGTCGGCGCACTGCCGCACAATGGCCGGATCGCAGGCGGGATTGATCTCGGGCAGTCCCCGGAAACGGGAATAGAGCTGAATCGGCGCCTTGGGATAGGCGCTGGTCCGGTGGCCTTGCTGGAGCCGGTTGCTGATTACCTTGAACATTGGGCGTCCCTGTAGGTGGTGTCGGGTGTTGCAGTTGTCTGTCTGAGAGTGTCCATGCCTGTCCGCTTACAGATCAAAACCGCAGTAGCTCAGGTTAAAGCTCTTGTTGCAGAGCGGAAAATCTGAGATTTCCTGGTTGCGCAGGGCCATGGCCAGGCCTGTCCAGTTGTGGAAAGACGGATCCTTGACCTTGTAGCGGAGGATGCCGCCGTTGTCGTCGGTCAGCAGGCAATGGGAAACCTCGCCCCGCCAGCCCTCGTTGAGGGTCACCACAAAACTGGCCGGCGCAAGCGGCTGCTGGCCCATGGGCGCCGGGCTGTACGGCGCCTCGGGCAGGGCGAGAAGTCGGTCGATCAGGCCAAGCGAATGCATGATTTCCTCGCGCCGCACCATGGCCCGGCTGTAGACGTCGCCGTTGGTCACCCGATTGGTGTTGGCGGGCAGCTCAGCATAGCGCTCGGTGGGAAAAAATTCGCGCACGTCGTATTCCAGGCCCGAGGCCCGGCCGCAGTAGCCGACCATGCCCAGCTGATCGGCGATCTTGCGGCTGACCGCGCCGGTGGACTCGAACCGAGCCAGGACCGTATGGGCGGAGAACAGCAGGTCGCACACCTGGACGATCTCCTTGCGCAGTTCCTTGAGCTTGGCGCAAATGATCTGCCGTTGCTCGTCGTCCATGGTCTGGGCGACCCCGCCGGGACGGATCAGGCTTTTGCCGAAGCGGTTGCCGCACAGGGTCAGCAACAGGTTGAGAAACTCACCCCGGATGCGGCCAAAATAGGCGGCGGGCGGATTAAAGGCGACGTCGCCGCTCAGCGCTCCGAGGTCGCCGATGTGGTTGGCAATCCGCTCCAGTTCCAGGGCAATGGTGCGCACCGTACTCGCGCCGGGGGCAACCGCAAGCCCGGCCAAGGCCTCGATCGCCTGACAGCAGCACAGGTTGTGACCAATGGCGGTGTCGCCGGCGATGGCCTCGGCAATGATCGGCAGTCGATGCTGCGGGACCGAGGTCAGCATGCGCTCGACGCCGCGATGCTGGTAGCCGAGTTGGATTTCCAGGTGCAGGACCTCTTCGCCGGCGCACTGGAAGCGGAAATGGCCGGGTTCGATAATTCCGGCATGCACCGGCCCAACGCCAACCTCGTGGATGGCCTCGCCTTCGACCCGGAAGTAGTCGTAGTTGCCTGGAATGTCGATGCGGTAGTCGTTGCCGAAAACGTCCGGCCGACCGGCGGCGTTGGCGTGGTAGCGCACCATCTTCAGCCAGGGATGGCCCAGGGGACGGAGGCCGTACTGCTCGGCGATTTCCCGCTCAAAGAGGTTGAACTTGGCGCCGCCGGAGAGGGTGAGCGAGGGGAACGCCTCGTCCACTTCGGTTTCAAGCACAAAGAGATTGCTGTTGCGGAACACTGCCAGAAGCCGCGTCTGTTCGCCGGCAGGGTAGGCAAAAAATTGCACGATATAGCCGTTGGCATGCACGAAATCGGTGAGCAGTCCCAAAAAACTGGGGAAATCGACGCGGGGAATCCGGCTCCGCTCAATCACCTGGCCATTGCCGATTTGCAGCAGATTATCCATGGATGGTCCCTCCAATCACCGTGATGGTGTTGATGATGATCTGGTGCAGCGGCTCGGGCATCCAGACGCAGAGCACGGCCGAGGTCAGCAGCAGGGCAAAGGGCGACACGATGCGCAGGGTCTGTTCCGGAACCAGGATTTCCTGCCGGCTCGGGCCAAACGACATGGAGGTGACGATGCGGGCAAAGCCGGCCACCACCAGCGCCAGGCTGGCGATGAACAAACCCCCGGCTACCGGATGTCCGGCCTTGAAGGCGCCTATCAGGATCAGCAGCTCGCTGACAAAGACGCCGAAGGGCGGCAGGCCGGAGATGCCGAGGAAGCCGGCAAAAAACGAGACAAAGGTTCGAGGCAGCAGACGCGTCATGCCGCCGCACTGGGCAACGATCTTGGAGCCAAATCCCAGTAGCAGGTTGCCGGCGGAGAGAAACAGCGAGGACTTGAGCAGCGAATGGTGGATCAGGTGGAGCATGGCCCCGTACAGCGCCATGCCGCCGATGCCGACCCCAAAGGCGATCACCCCCATGTTCTCGATACTCGAATAGGCCAGCATGCGCTTGTAATCCGGCTGCTTGAGGATGAAGATCCCGGCCACCAGGATGGAGAACAGGCCAAAGCCGATCAGCAGGGAGCCGGAAAAATCGCCGAGCCCGGCAAGGACCATCAGGGTGTGGACCTTAAAGATGCCGAGGAAAGCGCAGTTGAGCAACGCCCCGGACAGCAGGGCCGAGGCCGGGCTGGGGGCCTCGCTGTGGGCGTCGGGCAGCCAGGTGTGCATCGGCGCCAGACCCATCTTGGTGCCAAAACCGATAATCACGAAGATGAAGCCAATTTTCAGCCAGAGCGGATCCAGGTGCTTGGCCGCGGTGTTGAGCGAGGAGAAGGTCAGCGGCACGTCAATGCCGGCCCGGTCCATGGAGAGGGTGATGAAAAAGAAGCCCAGCAGGGCCAGGGCAATGCCCACCGAGCAGATCAGGACGTACTTCCAGGTGGCCTCCAGGGCCTTTTTCGAGCGGTTGACGAAGATCAGGGGCGCGCTGACCAGGGTGGTGGCTTCGATTGCGATCCAGAACACAATCGGATGTTCGGCCAGGGCGGCCATGCTCATGGTGCCGAGAAAGAGCAGCATGGAACCGATGAAGATCGGCTCGCTTTGCATCTCCTGCTCGCGCATGTAAAAAATGGAGTAGGGCGCGATGAAGACGAAGATGAATGAGGTGACCAGCAACACCAGGATGCCGGCCGGCGCGGTGCTGAAATAGCCGGGCAACAGCGGAGGAAAGTCGCTTAGCCAGGCCAGCAGGGTCAGTTGCAGGTGGAGCAGAGCGCCGACCACAAGCACGCCCCGGCCCAGTTTCACCGGCAGGAGAAAGGCGATAAGGCCCGCGAACAGGGGCAGGCAAAAGACGGCTTCCAGCATGGGTCAGTCCTTGAGTTGTTCGAGGTAGGCGGTGTCGACGTCGTCGAAGGCGCGATTGATGTTGTGGAGAATAATCCCCATGATCATCACCCCGGCGAGCAGGTCAAGCAGCACGCCGAATTCCACCAGATAGATGTTGTGGGTGTGCTTGGTCAGGGCGGTGCCCACCAGATAAATGCCGTTTTCCAGCATCAGGTAGCCGATGACCTGGGTGATGGCCTTGGTGCGGCTCATCATCAGAAACAGGCCGCCGCCGGTGGTGGTGATGGCGGTGATCAGCAACAGGGCGTAATCGCCGGGCAGCGAGAGGCCCATGCGGCGGGTGATGTAGGCGGAAAGCATCACCAAGCCCAGACCGACCAGGAGAGACGCATGGTAGCCGATCAGGGGTTCGACCTCGCGTTTGATCGCGATCCGGTTCAGGGCCATGTAGAGCAGGCCAGGAATGAGGACGGCCTTGATCAGCAGCATCAACTGAAAAAAGAGGATGCCGCCGTTGCTCAGGCGGGCCTGGGGTTCAATGAAGATGGGGACCAAGGAAACCATCGCGCCCTGCAGAGCCATGATTTTGATCAGGGCCATCATCCGGCTGGAGCCCAGCGACAGCAGGACCGCGAGCAGGATGAGCACCAGAATGAGATCGATGCTGTTGATCATCAGACAATCTCCAGGGTGAGAATGACGGCAAAAAAGACCAGGGCAAAGGCGGTGAGGATGTATTTGGGAACCAGATCCATCTTCAGTCGGGCCATGATCGACTCGACCACGCCGACGACCATATAGAGCAGCATGATGACGCCGTAGAACAGCAGGGTGTTGGCGACCGGGTCGGCCAGCGGCGGCGGTTTGATCAGGCAGGCGATAAAGGAGGCGTAGAAAAAGAGTTTATAAAAGGCGCCGAGTTCGATCAGGGCCAGATCAGGGCCGCTGTGGTCGAGGATCATGACCTCGTGGATCATGGTCAGTTCCAGATGGGTGGCCGGGTCGTCGACCGGGACGCGCGAGTTTTCAGTGAGCAGGATCATGAACAGGGCCACGATTACCAGGAGCAGCAGGGCGCCCTGGGAGCCGATGATCGAGATCGGCTGGCTTCCTGAAAAGTAGGCGGCCAGACTGAGCGCGCCGTTCATCCGGAAAAAGAGGATCAGGACCACAAAGATCGCCGCTTCGGCCAGGGTGGAAAAAAAGGCCTCGCGCGCCGCGCCCATGCCTTCAAAGGGCGAAGCGGTGTCCAGGGCCGCGACAATGGTGAAGAACCGGCCCAGACCGAGGAGATAAAAAACCATGATCACGTCGCCGTGGAAGGCGATGAGCGGCGCGGTTCCGGCAAAGGGAAAAAACAGCAGCGCCATGATTGCGGCGGCGCAGGAAATCAGGGGGCCGAGGCGGAAGACAAAGGTGGTGCTGGAGCTGTAGACCGACCCTTTGCGCAGCAGTTTGATCAGGGTGAAGTATTTGATCAGCAGCGGCGGCCCCTGTTTGCCGGCAAACAGGGCCTTTGTTTTCAAAATAACGCCGGGAAAGAGCGGCGCCAGGAGCAGGGCCAGGCCAAAAGAGACGACGGATTCCATAAAAGACCTCGAAGGGCTAGACCACCAGGAGCAGGCCGGCGATGGTGAGCACGATGTAACCAATGTAGAGTTGGATGTGGCCGTGTTGGATCCAGCGCAGTTTGTCGGCAATTTTCAGCACCGGCCGGACCAGGAGGCGATGCAGGCCGATTTCGGCCAGATCTTCCACCTTGCGGGAGTATTGAGTCGCGCCGGGAAAAATCCTGGCGAGGGCGGCGAATTTGGTGGTGGTTTTGATAAAGGGTCGGTGGAAATCGACTATGCTCAGCGAATAGGAGGCCCCGGTGTACTGGATGCGGCTGGTCGCTTGGGTGAAGCCGCAGCCCCAGGTGGTGTTTTGGCTGACCGGTTTGCCCCGGTAGAGCAGGCGGCGCAACGCGGTCAGGGCCAGCAACAGGCCAACAAAGACGCGGGCGATGACCGCGAGATTGTGCGGCACGGCGCCGAGGACATCGGCGGGGACCGCAGCCAGGGGGGCCAAGTCGCGCAGTCCGGCAAAAGCGAAACGGATAAAGGGTTCAGGCCAAAGACCGATTCCCAGGCAGGCCACGGCCAGCAGGGTCATGGCCGCGCCCATGGTCGGGCCGGGGTCGGTGGCCGCATGCGCATGTTCGCGGCGTGGTTCGCCGAGAAAGACGATGCCCACCACCTTGGTGAAGCAGCCTGCCGCCAGCCCGCCGATGAGGGCCAGGGCGATGATCGCAGCCATGGAGAGCAGAAAGTCCGGCCCCTGCAGGCCCAGTCCCTGAAAGGCGGCGTAGTATATGAGAAATTCGCTGACAAAGCCGTTGAACGGCGGCAATCCTGAGATGGCCACCGAGCCGGCGAGGAAGGTGCGGCCAGTGACGGGCATGGTCTTCATCAGCCCGCCCAATTGATCCATCTTGCGCGCCCCAACCGTGTGGAGAATGGCCCCGGCGCCCATGAACAGCAGCGATTTGAACAGGGCGTGGTTGAGGACGTGCAGCAGGCCGCCGGCAAAGCCAAAGGCCGCCATGATCCGGTTGCCTGAGGACAGGCCAACCATGCCCAGGCCGCAGCCGATAAAAATGACGCCGATGTTTTCGATGCTTGAATAGGCGAGCAGGCGTTTGATTTCCCGTTTGGAGAGGGCGTAGACCACGCCAAGCACCCCGGAAACCATGCCCAAAACAAGGACCGTCCGGGCAAAGAGCGGATTGAAGTCGTTGAGCAGAAAGTACAGCCGCAGGATGCCGTACACCCCCATTTTGATCATGACCCCGGACATCAGGGCCGAGACGTGACTGGGCGCGGCCGGGTGTGCGTGGGGCAGCCAGATGTGCAGGGGAAAGACGCCGGCCTTGGAGCCAAAACCAATCAGGGCCAGAAAAAAGGCGGCTGTTTTGGCGGTCTCCGGCGCCAGGTGAATCTGGGCAAAGGCAAGCGAGCCAGTGCTCTGGGCGAGCAGACCAAAGGCAGCGAAAACGAGCAAGGCCCCGGTTTGAGTAAAGAGCAGGTAGAGGTGGGCGGCGCGCTGGGTCTCCTCGCTTTCGTAATCATAGAGAACCAGGGCGTAGGAGGAAAGAGACATCAACTCCCAGGCCATGGCAAAGGCGGCCATGTTGTCGGCCAGGGTAACCAGGACCATCGCCGCGACCAGGAGGCTGAAAAAGAAATGATTGACTGCTGTGCGCCAGGCGTGTTCGGCCGCGTCGAGGTAATCGTAACTGTAGAGGGCGATCACCGGCGCGAGCAGAAAAATCGGCGGGAGAAAGGCCGTTGCCAGCGAATCCAGAGACAGCGACCAGGTGAGGCTGTGGAGCCAAGAGTATGAAAAGAGCACCGGGGTCGACTGACCCCAGGCGGCATACACCCCGTAGAGTCCGGTCAGGCAACCGGCGGCGACGAGGGAAACGTGCGCGACCTTGGCCGCGCTCAACCAGCGGTGAAGCGCCAGGGGGGCAAGGCCGCCGGCAAGGACAAGGAGGAGGGCTGCAAACAGGATATCCATCGAGAGTTGCCTGTGTTCAGGGGAAAAGGGGGGCTGCCGGCGAGGGGGCAAGCAACGGCTTGGCGACGATTGGTCCCCAGGCGGCGGAGGCGGTGCGTCGAGGGAACAGGCCCCAAACAACACACTTCGCAGACGGAGGAAAAAGCGTATCCATGGAACGAAGGAAACGGCGGATTAAGCGGGAACAACAGACGGCGGGCTCAGGGCGAGCAAGCCGGGCGGAGACGGAGTCTCCGATGAACGGACAAAGGGAGGCGAGAAAAAGCGGCTGCGCCGTTGCCGGGCAGGCGACGGGCAACCCCTTCCCGGTTCGATAAGGGCGTGCGCCCCGCCAAGCTGCGGCGGGGAGAAGCACACCATTGCGAAACGGCGGCGTTCAGCGCGGGGGCTAAGGGCGTTCACCTTGTTCCCCGTTTGTACAGCGCTTATTTTTCAAAGGAAAAACCATACCACGGGGTCTCGTTGTCCTCAGGCCCGGCCGGGTCAATGACTTGGCAGCCGGGAATTTTTTCCTGCATGCCCGTCTGCCATTCCAAGGCTTCGGCCTTGGATGCAAAAGGGCCGACAGCGGTGAGCGGGGCGGCGTGCAGACCCATGTTTTCGTAGAGCTTGTCCACTTTGTCCTGTTTTTGATGAATGCCGATCATTACGGTCATGCCATGCCTCTTCGCGCAGAGTGAATTTGAAATTTTCGGCGCCATAATACCGTGCGAAACGGTCGACGACTATAAAATAAATAGAAGCAATGCAATAATTATATTGATAAAGGCTCGCCGGCGGAAGCGGTTGCTTCGGTCGCCGGCGTTTCATCACTGTGCCGCTCAGGCCCGTTCGAGATTCACCGTCCGTCGGCCAATGCGATAGGCCCCGTTTTTTGAGAGCAGGCGGCCAACCATCTGCTCCGGCACATCGACCAGGGTGTGGTTTGCGTCCAACCGGATCTTGCCCAGTTGATTGGCGGCGATGCCCGAATAATGGGCCAGCGCAGCCACCACATGGTTAACGCTGATTCCGTCGGCCCGACCGGCGTCCAGCTTCAGCGGCACCATGTCCTTGTCGCGGTCTCCGCCCCTTCGGGCCCCCTGGCCCCCTGGCCCGGCCTGTCCGGTTCGACGGGGAAAACGGTCGTTTTTGCGATCGCGCGGATTGAACTGTTCTTCCTTAATCGGCGTGATCGGGTCAATCGGGCGTTTCTTTTCGTCGCCCCGCGCCAGCTTCAAGGCGGCGGCGGCAATGTCTTCCGGCGTATGGCCGGAGAGGACCAGCATGTCGACAACCTCCCGCTCCCGCCGGCAACGGCCCCGCTTGATCCAGACCTCGAGCTGTTCCATCAACAGAGCCTGGCGATGGTTTTCGATCTGCTGAATGGTCGGCAGTTCAGCCTTGTTCAGTTTGAATCGGGTGTAATCTTCGATCCTGCGCAGCTGCCAGCGGTCCTTGGGCGACAACAGGGAGATGGCGATGCCCTCCCGGCCGGCTCGTCCGGTGCGCCCGACCCGATGCACATAGACCTCGGGGTCGTCGGGCAGATCAAAATTGAACACATGGGAGATGTCGTCGATGTCAAGCCCGCGGGCGGCGACGTCGGTGGCCACCAGGACTTTGACCTGGCCGTTGCGGTAGCGGGTCAGCACCTGGATGCGGGCGTCCTGACTGAGATCGCCGTTGAGGGGTTCGGCGGCGAACCCGCGCGAGGTCAGCTGATTGGCCAGCTCGCCGGTGCCGAGCCGGGTGCGGACAAAGATCAGGGCGCTGTCGATGGTCTCCATCTCAAACAACCGGGTCAGGGCCGCGATCTTGTCCTGCTGGTTGACCAAGTAGTAACGCTGCTCGATGGTGGCGCCGGTCAGCTGTTTGGGGGTGATCGACACCGTCTCCGGCTGGCGCAGGTAGCGGGCGGACAAGCCCTGAACCCGTTTGGAGATGGTGGCGGAGAAGAGCATGGTCTGGCGCTCGGTGGGGATGCGGTCGAGGATCAGTTCGATGTCCTCGACAAAGCCCATGCTCAGCATTTCGTCGGCCTCGTCCAGCACCACGGTCTGGACTCCGCTCAGGTCAAGGCTGCCTGAATTGGTCAGGTCAAGCAAACGGCCGGGGGTGCCGACGATCACTTCAACGCCCTGGCGCAGGCTGCGCAACTGCTGTTGGTACGATTGGCCGCCATAAACCGCCAGCACGGTAATGCCCCGGCCCTGGCCGTAGCGCTGGATGGCGTCGGCCACCTGGATGGCCAGTTCGCGGGTCGGGGCCAGCACCAGGGCCTGAACACCCTTTTGCCGGGGGACGACCCGTTGCAGCAGCGGCAGGCCAAAAGCGGCGGTCTTGCCGGTGCCGGTCTGGGCCTGGCCGATGAGATCGCGACCGGCAAGCAGCAAGGGAATGGCCGCCTGTTGAATGGCGGTGGGATCGGTGAATCCGAGTTCGGTTATGGTCTGGACCAGATCGGGATGCAGGCCAAATTGGGCAAAGGTCTCTGTTGTCATCAGGCTACTCCTTTATGAGCGGCTGTGTCTTGATATATCCTGGGGTGGGTCCTGCCTTGCGGCATCTGTCCCTGTTGTCCGTTAACAGATGCCCCGTCCGGAATGTAAGAGCCTGACTGTCAAACCTGATCGCCGCCTGCCCCGCTGGGCTGTAAGCCGGGCAAAAGCGTGCGGTCGACTACAACAAAAAACGCCTGACCGGAATTGGTCAGGCAACCGTCATGGAATGTTCAAAACTTGAATGGAAGAAAAAGCGTTGGCGCAATTGAATAGTTTATACAGCATAACGCCGGGAAAGGCAAGAATTCCTCGGCGGCGGCGCGCAGGTGGGGAAAATTTACGCTTCCCGGCAGGCCCTGATCAGCAACGGCAGGGTTTGGACGACGTCGCCCTGGAGGAAAAGGATGTCTGACCGGGACGTTTCGCCATAACCTGCGCTGGAGAGGGCTGGCTCCCGGTTGCACTCAACGATGCGGCCGCCGTTGTGGCGGACCATGGCGGGCAGGGCGGCCGCCGGGTAGACTTGGGCCGAGGAGCCGATCACCAACAAGAGATCGCAGTCGGCGATCAAGGCGTGGATCGCCTCCAGGTCGCGCACCGACTCGCCGAAAAGAACCACGTTGGGTTTGAGGGGGAAACCGCAATGCTTGCAGCGCGGCACGTCGACGGCTTGCTGCAGTTCAGGCGACAGCGGCTGCAGGTCGCCGCATTGCAGACAGTGCAAATGCCGGTGCTCGCCGTGGATCTCAAAGACCCGGCTGCTGCCGGCCTGCTGGTGGAGGCCGTCGATGTTTTGGGTGACGATGCCGTGCAGCCGGCCTAGTCGCTCCAGCTCGACCAGCGCCTGGTGGGCGGCGTTGGGCTTGGCGCCGATCAAGGTGTTGGCCATGGCCCGATAGAGTCGCCAGGCCTTGGCTGGGTCGCGGCGAAACACCTTCAGGGTGGCGTATTCTTCGGGCGAAAAGACGGTCCACAGACCGCCCGGACTGCGGAAGTCGGGGATGCCGCTGCCCACCGAAATTCCGGCCCCGGTCAGGGCGGCTACAGTGCGGGCTGATCGGACAAGGGCGGCGGCTTCAGCGACCGCGAGCGTGATGTTTTCTTGCGCGAACCGATGCATATACGCATCCGGCAGGGAAGAGAGGTGTGGTGCGGAGTCGGTCGAGGCTGAATTCAGTGGAGAACCGCAGCGCTTGGGTGGCTGCGCCAATGCAGCGGCTCGTCGACAAAAGCCCCGCCAATGCGGCGACCCTGGTCGTGATGGCGGACACGGATGATGCGTTCGATTTCATGGAGCGCGTCGCCTTCGGGTCGATAACAGACAATCAGCCGGTCGTCTTGCTTGATCGGCGCCGCCTCGGTGGTTTCGATCAACAGGCCGCCGTTGGAATGGTCGGCAATGACGCACTGCCGCGCCCGGGCCCTGGGGGTGGAAAGGGCGCGAAAGCTGGCCTGGATGGAGGATCGAACCCGATAGTCCTGGCGGAATTCAAGGTCCACGCGAAAGGTTTCGGCGCAGGGGCAGTTGACGCGGATCGAATGCTTTTTGCCCCTGAGGCTGTCGACCGAGAACGTTGCCATTCGCCCGCAGGCGATGCATCTGATGGTGACCGCCTCTTTCTGGTTGACGAAATATTTTTGTTTTTTTTCCGCGTTCATACGTCGGCCACCTGGTTTTCTTGTTGTGTTGACGTCCACAGGCTGTGGCGTGTCGAAGGGTGGGGTGAACGATTATTAGAGTTGAAGAATACTGAATGCACCATAATCATCTGTCGGTGCTGATGTCGAGGCGTTTTTACGCAAGCAGCAGAGGCTTGCGTAAAATAAATGGGCCTCATTGCGGAGGCGTTGTGTGCAAAAACACGTCCTGGTAGGCCTTGCGATACTGCTCGATGCTGTTGGCGTCAAGCCACCGTTCGTAGGCGGCGCGATATCGCGCCGTCGGGCGCTGCTCTAGGAGAACTTTGTTGATGTCGTTAATGATTTTTTGTCCCCAGGCATTTTTGGAACAGCCGACAGCGCTCATCCAGCCGTCGTAGTTGTGCATGTTTTCGGTCAAAGCCAGGGTGATGAACTGATCGCGGATGCCCATTTGTTCGGCCTGGTAGAGGGCTTCCTCGGGCAGGCCGATGAGCCCGTCAAGGCGATCTAGCAGCAACATCTTGAACAGATTGAGCGACAGCTCCTGACCGGCGATTTCAACCATATTGGCCTGTCCTTTGTGGTGGGCAAGAATGCCGTCCAGGGTGTTGCCGTAGGAGCGATCCTTGGCAAAACCTATCATCAGGGAGTTGCTGTCGAGAACGGCGGCAAGTGAAACCGTCGACTGGTTGTTGAATTTGTCGAGATGGCTCTTCTTGATAATGATGACCGGCGGTAGGGTGATGAAGCTGGGGATTGAGAAGTACATGAACTCATCCCGCTCCGGGGTCTTGTAGAGGCCAACGCTGCAGACCTTTTCCCCTTGCTTGAACTTGTAGAAATGACGGGTGATGTTGGTGGTGATCTCGTCGTGGTCGTACTCGGTGAGGTGTTCCTGGAGGATGTCGGTGATCGCGTCGCCGTAGCCCTGCTCCTGGTTGGGGCCGCTTTGAATCAGGAAGGGGGGAAAGACCGCCTCCATCCAGGTCACCGACTCCTTGGCGGACGTCGGGGAAGGGTTGGACAGCGCCATCAGGACCAGCGCCGCAACCCAAAAAGGCATGCATCGAAACATCATCGTGTTGCTCCGGAAAAGCAGGCAGGGCAAGAGGGGCTGCCGGATGTGAAACGTTAATGAACTCTATTGTTATACTCTCTAACGAATGGAGCAAACGTCTGTCAAGGGGAAACCTGTGCGGCGTGAAGGGGTTGGGCGGCAAGGGGTTTCCCTGTCGCAGCCGGTTGTGCGGCGGGAAAAACCTGGGGCGGGAAAGGGGGGCATCAAGAGCTGCGTCAACCTCTGTCGGCGGCCGGCGGCGCGTTCAGGTTGGCCTGCTGAATGGCGGTCAACTGGCGGTCGATGGTGCCTTTATTGAAAAACAATCGAACCAGCAGCCAGCAATAGGCGACCACGGCCAGGACAGCGACGCTGGGGAGAAAATAACCGAGCGGACAGAGGATTAACACGGTCAGCCAGTGGAGCAGAATAAGCGCCCGGGAGTGGAGTTGCAGCGGGAAATCGCCGTGACGGCTGATCACCGCCAGGCCGCTCAGATTCCAGCCGTAGAGGGCGGTGAAGGCGTGCAGCCGGAGTAGCGGCAGGCTGTGGTCGGGGGTGTAATAGCTGGAAAACGAGAGCAGGATGTAGGCGATGCCGGTGATCGAGGTGATCAGCAGAAACAGGATGCCCGAGGTGAGAAAGGCCTTTTGCTGCAGTGGCATGCCCTCGTGCCAGTATAGGTAGAGGATGAGGGCCACGGTCAGAAACAGCAGGATGGCGACGGCGACCTGGGAGGCGAACAGCCCGGCGAGGATGAATCCGAAAAAGACGATAACCCCCAGGTTGATGATCCAGAAGCAGGCCTCCTTGAGCAGGGAGGTGAAGGCCAGGGTCTCCTGTTTCATCAGGGTGAAGATCACCGACATGGAGATCAGCGAGATCGGAAAGGAAAAACCGAGAAAAAAGGTGTCGAGCTTCAGTTTTTCGATGGTGAACCATTTGAGGTACACCGAATTGAGGATCACCGGGCTGGAAAAACACAACCCCAGGGAGAGGCAGAGCAGGGCCGCCTGGTGGAATTTGCGCGGCGTCGGTTCCTGGGGAGAGAACAGGGCGCGGGGAAAACGGCGGCCAAAGTGGTCGACGCGCACCCGTTCAATCAATCCGGCCAAAACCAGGGGGATGAGCATGGCCGGCACGTACCACTGGAGAAAGGCGCAGAGGGCAAAGGCGAGGGACAGCGTCAGAAACGCCTGCCCGCGGCGCGACAGGTCTTTTTGGCCTTCGGTGAAATACACCAGCAGGGTCCCGCCGCTGCACAGGTTGAACAGGAAGATGTGCAGCCGCTCGAAATTGAGGGTCGCCGGAGGGACAAGATGGTGGAGAAAACCACAGGCCAAGGCCGTGGTCATCATGACCAGCAGAACGGATTTGAATTTCCAGCTCACGCCTACCGCTCCTCGGGTTGGTTTTCGAATCGGCCCAGCAACTGGCGCAGCGCGGGCTCCAGCTCGGCGTGGCGAAAGGCGTAGCCGGACTGTTGCAGCTTGTCGGTGGCCACCCGGCATCCGCCCAGCAGCACCTCGGCGGCCATCTGGCCGTACAGGCTCTTCAGCAGAATGGAGGGAACCGGGGGCAGGAGAGGGCGGCGCGTCACCCGCGCCAGGGTTTGCATCAAGTGACTGTTGGTGACCGGTTGGGGCGCGGCGATGTTGACCGGCCCGACCAGCCGGTCGCAGGTCAGGGCGTGGAGCACGGCCCCGACCATGTCGTTGATCCCGATCCAGCTGATGTACTGTTCGCCGCCGCCCAATCGCCGGGGAAAACCCAGGGCCGAGCCGGCAAGCAGGCGCTGCAGCGCGCCGCCCTGGGGGCTGAGCACCACGCCGATGCGCATGAAGACGGTGCGGATGCCGGCGTCCTCGGCGGGTCGAGCCGAGTGCTCCCACAGGGCGCAGACGTCGGAGATGAAATCCGAGCCGGCTTGATCCTCCTCGCGCATGCAGCAGTCGAGGCAGTTGCCGTAGAAACCGACCGCCGAGGCGCTGAGGAACACCTTGGGCCGAACCGGTTGCGCGGCCACGGCGCGGGCAATTAGGCCGGTGCCCAGCACCCGGCTGTCGATCACCCGTTTTCTCTTCTCTGAGGTCCAGCGGCCCTCGCCAATGTTGTCGCCGGCCAAATGGATGACCCCGTCAAAGTCGGGCAGGCCGGCCAGGTTGAGTTGGCCCTGTTCCGGGTTCCAGTAGATTTCAAGTTTGCTGCGATCCGGCGGCCGGCGCACCAGGGTCCAGACCTCGTGGCCGCCGGTGGTAAGGAGGGGCCGTAGGGCCGAGCCGAGCACGCCGCTGGCCCCGCTGATCAGCACCCGCATGGGTCGGGTGCTGATCAGTTGATGCAGCCGGATGTCGTCGCGCAGGGTGGCGTGCCGGTAGCGGAACACCCGCTCCAGGGTGCGGTCAACCAGGCCGGCGGCAAAGCCGGGGAGCAGGTCGTGGCCGGGTAGGGCGTAATCGATCCGGTCTTCCAATAGGGCGCCGCCAGCGGTGTCGGAAAACCGGTGGGTGTGGGTCCAACGGGCAAAGGGTCCGCGTTCCTGAATGTCGCGGAACATCCGTCCCGGAACGTTTTCGATGTGCCGGGCGTGCCAGCGATAGGGAAAGGGGCCGGCGTGCATGTTCAGGGTCACCCGGCCGCCCGGATCAAGCCCGCCTTCGCGCGCCGCCACCCTGGTGTCTTCCCAGGGCGGGATGAGCCGCTCCAGCGCCCCTGGGCGGGCATGCCAGTCGTAGAGCTCGCGGGCGGAGCAGGGGAAAAGCGAGGCGTAGCGAAAACTTGGATCAGTCACCAACAATCTCCCGCAGGGCCGGCTGCAGTTCCGGGTAGGTGAACAGGTACCCGCTTTCGGTAAGCGCCCGCGGCGTCACTTTTTGCCCCTGGAGCAGGGAACGGCCGAATTCGCCCAAAACCAGTTTCATCACAAAGGCCGGGGTCGGCAGCAGGGCCGGGCGGTGGAGGGCTGCGCCCAGTTGCCGGGCAAAGTCTTTTTGCCGCACCGGTTGCGGCGCAGTGAAATTGAACGGGCCGCGACATTCCTCGGCGGTAAGCAGAAACAGGATCGCGCCGACCAGATCGTCGAGGTGAATCCAGGGAAACCACTGCTTGCCGCTGCCGATTGGCCCGCCCAGGCCCAACTGGAACGGGGTTTTCATGGTGGCCACGGCGCCGCCGCCCTTGCCGAGCACCACGCCAAAACGCATCACCACCACACGCGCCCCTTTGTCGGCTGCCTTGTTTGCCTCGTTCTCCCAATCGCGGCAGACCTGGGCCAAAAAATCGTCCCCCGGGCCACTGCTCTCGGTTTTTTCGATCTCTCCGCCGTCGCCGTAAAACCCTGCGGCCGAGGTGCTGAGCAGCACGGCTTCGGTGGTTGCCGGCAGGGCGGCCACCAGGTTTCTGGTGGTGAGGATGCGGCTGTCGTAAATCGCCTTTTTATACTTCTCGGTCCAGAGATTGAACACCGAGCGTCCGGTGAGGTTGACGAGCGCGTCCTGCTCCGGAACATGGCGCTGCCAGTCGCCGGGCCGGGTGGTGTCGGCGGCGACGTAGGCGAGGCGCGGATGCGCGGGAAGCCGGCAACGGCTGCTGCTGCCAAGGACCGTGACCTCGTGGCCCATTTCCAAGAGTCGGCTGCTGAGGGCAGAGCCGACAAAACCTGTGCCGCCGGTGATGAGAATCTTCATAGGGTCCTCCTGTAAGGGTGCGCGGGGAGCGGCAAAAGCCGTCAATCTATGGGGAAGATAAACATCGCCAGGCCCAAGGGCAAAGGCAAAGCCGGGTCAAGTAGGGTCATTGCGTCCTTGCCCGTGCTGCCCAGGGTCTGCTTATTTGACGAAAAAGAGCCCGATTTCGATGGCAATCAGGATGATGATGATCCACTCCAGCATGCTGGAATGGCTGTGCTTCTGCTCGTCGGCCATCATCTCCAGCAGTTCCTGGATCACCTCCAGCCGGTTTTTCAGGACCGTGGCCCGGGGCGCAATTTCCAGGTAGCGGGAAAGCGACAGGTAATAGTGCTCCAGTTCCGGATATTCCCAGATGAACTCGGGGGTGTCGAGCAGGTTGAATTGGAGGATGATGTGGGATTTTTCCAGGTAAACCCGGCCGCGCTCCCGTGCCAGCTTGGTGCGGGAAAGCGAGATTGAGCCCTTTTTTGCCAGCGTCTCGGGGATGTACTTGGTTTTTTTGATGGTCTCTTCGATGGAGGACTCAAAGGAGGCCAGTTTGGTGGATTGGGCCAGGGCATGACTGAGCGAGAGCAGGGTCAGTTCGGAGACGTCGTCGACCCCGATCAGGTCGTTGCGGATGCGGATGCCCTCCTCGACGGTCTTTTCGAATTCCAGCTCTTCCTCAACCAAGGCGGCCAGGGGATTGACCGCGTAGGTGCGCAACTGGTCGATCAACCGCTTTTCCGATTCGTAGTCGTACTGGAACAGCACGCAGACGCCGTAATCAAAAAGAAAGGCGTGGACGCCCTCGTCCGGGGCGAGGACGATGACGTTGCGCATCCGCGCGGCATGCGTCTGACGGGAGAGAAACTCGTAGAGGGCGTCAAACTGAAATCGTTCGGCTATGCAGAGGGCTCGGATATTGTTCATAGCATTTCGGTGGGGCAAGAAGCGTTCAACGAGGGCGCGGGTCGGCGGATCTGCCGTCCAATCGCACGAATTTTATTCGGCGCCGGCGTTGGCGCCTTTGTTTTTATCGCTCAGTTCTGGGTAGTATTTTTCAATACATTCCGGGCAGATGCCGTGGGTGAACTCGGTCTTGGACCGCTCCTGGACAAATTGCTCGATGCCCTGCCAGAATTCCGGGTCCAGCCGGATTTTTTTGCAGGAGGCGCAAACCGGCAGGATGCTTTCCAGGTAGCTCACCTTGGTCAGGAGTTTGTAGGTGTGGCGGATGATCAGCGCGCCCACGACGGCGATCACCACGCTTTCGAAAAAGGACTCCCGCCAGTTGATCGGGGTTGCCGCGCCGCCCAGCAGGACATGGGGAATGTCGAGGATTTCGTCGAACCAGGACAGGGCGATGATGAACGCAATGGCGCCCGTCTCATACCAGCAGACTTTTTTTGCAATCAGATTGTTTGTTTGAGGCGACGCCATGGAAAGATCCTTCGCTTGTGCAAGCGTGTTGAGAGCATTGCCCGGCGCAAAATCCGGCGGCTGGGTCCGCAAGGCCGGAGCGTCTGCGCGGGGAGGCGTTCAAAAGCAATCAAAGACAGGCCGCGAACCGTCGTGGTGCAAGTAAGGCTTTGGTATCATACCGTGTTTTCAGGGGAATGCACGGGAGATTTGCGGCCCTGGGCCTGTTCGCCGTCCCATGGGCGGATCTTTGCGCCAGCGGCTGGGTCAGGCCTCGTCTTTGCCGGCCCCGGCTTCGCCCTGGGTCACCAGTCCATGGGTTTTGAGTTTGCGCCACAGGGTGGTGCGGCCCCAGCCAAGGATCTCCGCCGCCTTGGAGCGGTTGCCTCGGGTCTGGGTCAGGGTTTCGATGATCAAATCTTTCTCAATGGCCAGCCAGTCCTTGCCGCTGGCCGGCGACTGCATGGTCCGGGCTTCCGGCTCAAGCGCGGCCGGGGCCGGCGGGGCAACCGGGCTGAGTCGGGAAAACAGATACTTGGGCAGATGCTCAACCTCGATCCGGCGACTCTGGCAGATGTTGACGCAGTATTCGACGATGTTGCGCAGCTCGCGGATGTTGCCGGGAAAGGCGTAGTCCATCAGCAGCGCCAGGGATTCGTCGCTGAAGGTCTTGGCGCTGTTGCCGGTGCGCTCGGCAAACAGGCGCAGGAAATGGTTGAGCAGGAACCGGGTGTCGGTCTCGCGCTCGCGCAGCGGCGGCAGGTGGAGATGGAGCACGTTGAGCCGGTAGTAGAGGTCCTCGCGGAACTCGCCGGCCGCGACCCGTTGCTTGAGCGGCCGATGGGTGGCGGCGATAATGCGCACGTCAACCTTGATTTTCTTCTCGCCGCCGAGCGGGAAAAACTCGCGGTCGTCGAGCACAGAGAGCAGCTTGACCTGCAGCGGCAGCGGCATGTCGCCGATCTCGGTGAGAAACAGGGTGCCGCCCTGGGCCAGGCGGAACATCCCGGGTTTGTCCTTTACCGCGCCGGTGAAGGCCCCCTTGACGTAACCAAACAGCTCGGATTCGAGCAGCGATTCGGGCAGGGCCCCGCAGTTGATCTTGATGAACGGCTTGGCGGCGCGGCTGGAACGCTGGTGGATGGCCTCGGCCACCTTGTCCTTGCCGGTGCCGGTTTCGCCGGTAATCAGCACCGAGGCCTCGGTGTGGGCCATCAGCGGAATCAGGTCAAACACCTCGCGCATCTTGGGGCTCTGGCCGATGATCGAATCGGTCTGATCGTGGTCGGCGTTCAAACCGGCAGAGGCGACCGCCGCCGAGAGATCGTCGAGCACGATCACCAGTCCCACGGTTTCGTCCTCGTCGCCGCGCAGGGGCGAGAGGGTGAACTGCATCGGAATCTTGCGGCGGTCGCGGCTGACGATGTCGCCGTCGATCACCAGGGGTTCGCCGCTGGCCAGGACCTCGCGGAAGGTGCGGCCGCGCTGGGCGATGTTGGAGCGGAGCACGAAATCGACATACACGCCCTTAACGTCGGCCAGGGCCAGACCGGTGAGGGCCTCGAGAAACTCGTTGATCAGGACAATCTTCAGCTCCCGGTCGATCACCGCGATGCCGTGCGGAATCGAGTCGAGCAGGTTGCCCACCGCAACAGCGGGAAAATGGACGGAAAAGTCGTCGTTCATCGGCGGGGTACCGGAAGGGCTCGGCGGGCGGCGACCGCGCGCGGGTTACTGGAAATCAACATGGCTGACGACAATGCGCGGTTCGTTCAGGGAGATGGTCTCCGGTTCGATCCGCTCCAGATCCTCGACGTTCCATTGACCGGCCTGCGCCAAAAGCCGCAAGGCCTCCGCCTTGGACGGGGCCAGCACCGCAACCTCGGCCTGGAGGTAGTTTTCTTTGTGGATGTGCGGTTCATCGAGCATGGACCAGCTGGAAAACCGCTTGCTGTGACGCCAGATATAGAGATGCATGGTCTCTCTCCGAAAGGGGATAGGGCAACGGAACCGCAGCCTTGACAACCTGCGAACTCTACCCCTTCGCGGCCGCCAGCGCAAACCCTTGCTTTCTTCCAGAGGACGAAAGTGTTCGACGTTGATCTTTTTTGTCGATGGTTTATAACTGTCGCCAGTGATTTTCCCCCGGCAAACCGCAGCACACGGCCCGGCCAGCGCAGCCGGTCGAGAGGAGACCAGCTTTGGAGATACTGATCATTGGCGCCGGGGCAATGGGCGGTCTGTTCGGGGCGATGCTCGGCCCCTTTGCCCAGGTGCGGCTCTTCACCACCAACGCGGAGCACGCCCTGGCGATCAACCGCGACGGCCTGCTGCTCACCGGCATGGACGGGGCTTTGCGCCGCGTGCCCGTCACGGCGCTGACCGATCCGGCGCAGTCCGACCGGCCAGCCGACCTCATCCTGGTCTGCACCAAGGCGAGATCCACCGAGGCGGCGGCGCAAACGGCGCGCCAGCTGCTGGCGGAAGACGGCCTGACCCTCACCTTGCAAAACGGGCTGGGCAATCTGGAGCGGATTGCCGCCGTGGTCGGACCTGCGCGGGCCGCAGCCGGCATTACCGCCCAGGCCGCCACCCTGCTGGGGCCGGGGCGCGTCCGCCACGCCGGCGTCGGGCCGACCGTGCTTGCCGCCGCCCCCGGACACTCCGGCCAGTCAGGGCAAGGCGGAAAAATAGCCGCCGTGGCCGAGTTGCTCAACCGCGCCTCGATTGAGACCCGCATTGCTGAAGACGGCGCGGCCCTGCTCTGGTCCAAGCTGATCGTCAACGTCGGAATCAACGCGCTCACCGCCCTGCTGCGGGCGGCCAACGGCGCTCTCGCCCAGGTTCCGGAATGCGAACGGCTCATGGCCCAGGCTGTGGCCGAGGCGGTGGCCGTGGCCCGGGCGCTGGGCGTCAATCTGGGGCCTGAGGATCAACTCGACCGGGTTCGGCAGGTGTGCACGCTCACTGCCGCCAACCGTTCCTCCATGCTCCAGGACATCCTCCGGGGCCGGCCCACCGAGATCGACGTCATCAACGGGGCCGTGGTCGCCCGAGGGCGCGAGGTCGGCGTGGCCGCGCCGGTGAACGCGCTCCTCACCCAATTGATCCAAGCCCTGGAGGCCACCGCCTCGCAGCGGATTTAAATTTCCCTTTCCGGCAGTCCCTTTTCTCAGGAGACCCCATGCAACAGAAGAAGCTGACCATTCCGGACATCAAAAACCGCAAAAACGGAACCCCCATCGCCGAGCTGACCGCCTACGATTATCCCTGGGCCAAGGCGGTGGACGCGGCCGGGATCGACGTCGTGCTGGTGGGCGACAGCCTGGGGATGGTGGTGTTGGGCCATCCGGACACGGTTTCGGTGACCATGGACGAGATGATCCACCACACCAAGGCCGTGGTGCGCGGCGTCGAGCGGGCACTGGTGATCACCGACATGCCCTTTGGCTCCTACAACAGCTCGATTCCGGCGGCGATCAACAACGCCACCCGCATCCTCAAAGAAGGTCGGGCCGACGCGGTCAAGATCGAGGGAGGGGTGAGCATGGCGGCGACCGTGGCGGCTATTGTCAACGCCGGCATCCCGGTGCAGGGGCATATCGGCCTGACCCCGCAGACCGCCACCAGCCTTGGCGGCTTTAAGGTCCAGGGCAAGAGCGCCCAGGCGGCCAAACAGTTGCTCGACGATGCCAAGGCCCTGGAAGAGGCGGGCTGCTTCTCCATCGTCCTGGAGGCCATTCCCGCCCCCCTGGCCGAGCGCATCACCCAGGCGATTTCCATTCCCACCATCGGCATTGGCGCCGGACCAAACTGCGATGGCCAGGTGCTGGTGATCCACGATCTGGTCGGCCTCTACGACCGTTTCACCCCCAAATTCGTCAAGCAGTTTGCTGCAATCAACGAACCCATCGCCGCCGCCCTGGCCCAGTACAAGGCCGAGGTGGAAAGTCGCGCCTTTCCTACGGAAGCCCACAGCTTCACCATGAAATCCGAAGAACTGGACAAATTGCTGCGCTTGTACTGAGCAGTCGCCGCGTCCTTGCGCGGCTTTGATTCAAGCCGCGCACAACCTGTCTGCATATTCCCCCATCCCGGCGCTCCCCTGGTGGAAAATTTCTTCAGGGTAGCGCTTTCGCGTTTGTGCGGCGTCGCTCAGAGTAGCGTTTGCGCTACCCGTGGTCATTATTGCGTCTTGATGTGATTGTCATAAATCCTTTGTTTGCAACGAATTGTCACTGTTCTCTCCGGGGGCAAAATGTGGCGCCCTGTTTGCTTTTCTTCAATTGCATCAAACCAAGTCGGATGCGGTTCCGCGCAAGCGGTTTTCAGCCATGTTTTTTCAACAAGGAGGACGAGACCATGCCCCGAGGAGACGGAACAGGACCCATGGGAATGGGAGCAATCACAGGACGCGGCGCCGGATATTGCGCCGGCGCGCAGCAATACGGCAATGCCAGGCCTCGGTGCGGCGCTGGCTTGAGGTTGGGCCGCAATCGCGGCGCAGCTTGGAATCCTGCGGGCGGCGGCGCGGGCATGCGTCGCGGTTTCGGTTTGTCGCGGCAGTCCGGCGGCATGACGACTGGGCCTGTTGCGGCCAGCCCTGAAATGGAAAAACAGCGTTTGCGCAATCAGGCCGCAGCCTTGCAAACCGAATTGGACAACATCGCCAACCGTCTGGCCGCCCTGGAAGCCGCGGAGGTCGGGCAGTAACCGATGGTAGCCTTGGCCGCGTCGATCCAGGATCGGCGCGGCGCGCATCGCGCGATTTTCCCCGATTTTTTAGACGGCGGAAAACGCGCGGACTTTATTTGCAGGAGAACCCATGAACATCGTTTTCACCACCACCGGCGGCGACCTCAACGCGCCGCTTGATCCTCGATTCGGTCGCGCCGCCCGGTTCCTTGTCTACAATTCGGACACGGCCGGTTGCGAGCTGGTCGACAATCAGAACCTGAACGCGTCCCACGGCGCCGGCATCCAGGCGGCGGAAACCGTGGTGGGGCTCGGGGCCAAGGCGCTGGTCACCGGTCATTGCGGCCCCAAGGCCTTCCGCGTCTTGCAGGCTGCCGGGGTGGCGATCTACACGACCGAGGCGGCCACCGTGGCAGAGGCCCTGGCCCTGTATCGCGAGGGAAAACTCAGCCGGGCGCTGACCGCAAACGCGCAGGGACATCGGCCATGACCGCGCCGGATCTTGCCTTTGCGCCGATTGGCGTCGTGCGCAGCGAACACCGTGTCGCCCGAGAAACACCGATTCAGCCGGCCTACGCCAAGGGTTGCATGGGCCGTGCGGAAATTCTGCCGGAGTTTGCGGCAGGGTTGCGCGACCTGGAAGGGTTCTCGCATCTCTATCTGCTCTTCCATTTTCATCAATCCGAACCGGCCAAACTGCTGGTCAAACCATTTCTTCAGGACGTCGAGCGCGGCGTCTTTGCCACCCGCGCCCCCTGCCGGCCTAACGCCATCGGCTTGAGCATCGTTGAGCTGATTCGCCTTGAGGGCAACATCCTGTATCTGGAGGGGGTCGACATCCTGGACGGCACGCCCCTGCTGGACATCAAACCCTACACGGCCAAGTTCGACCGGATCGCAACCACCCGCAACGGTTGGCAGGACGAAGTCGACGAGGAAACCGCCCAACGCCTTGGCCGGCGGGAGTATCAAGGCGCAGCAGGCTGAATCGATTACGCGATGTCGAATGATCCAGATCGGGCAGGCCGGCAGGGCCTGCTTTTTTTCGTTAACACCAGATGCGACAAGGAACCAAGAGGAGACGCGGTACAGATGGGATGCACTGATTTGAGAGGATGGACGTCGATAGCCCAGGAGCATGCGATGCGGCCGCGCAATTACGGGCCGCTGGAAGATTGCAACGGCTGGGGCCGGATCACCGGGCCGTGCGGCGACACCATGGAGTTCTGGATTGCGGTGCGCGACGGCCGGGTGGAGCGGGTGGGCTTTGTCACCGACGGCTGCGGCTCCTCGCGCGCCTGCGGCAGCATGACGACCACCCTGGCCGAGGGCCAATCGGTTGAAGACGCCGCGGCGCTCCGTCAGCAGGACGTTTTGGCGGCGCTGGGCGACGATTTTCCCGAGGAACACTGCGCCCTGCTCGCGGTCAACACGCTCAAGGCGGCCTGCGAGGAGCATCGACGACGCCGGGACGGCGAGGCCGGCGGCAACGGGTTGTCCGCGCCGTGAGGCCAGCCGGCGCCGCTCTCCCCGCCGAGGTGGCGCGCGGGCATGAGCACTGCGTGCTCTGCGGCGATTTTCATCCCCGTTCCTGGCGGCTGTCCTTCACCCCAAGCGAAGACGGCGGGGTGTGGACGAAATTTGTGGCGGGCGCGGAACTGCAGGGGTACGATAATCTCCTCCATGGCGGCGTCATTGCCTCGCTGCTGGACGCGGCCATGACCCATTGCCTGTTTCATCACTCCATCCAGGCGGTCACCGGCGATCTCCGCGTTCGTTTTCTCCATCCGACCGCCTGCAACGTCTCCTTGGAACTCCGGGCCTGGCTGCTCTTTTCCTGCCCGCCGCTCTACCATCTCCGGGCTGAGATGCGCTGCGGCGGTCAACTGACGGCCAAGGCTGAGGGCAAATTCATGCGACGTGAGCAACCATGACATCCCAAACCGCCAAAATCACCATCCTGGTCGACAACGAGGCCGGGGCCGGGCTTGCGACTGAGCACGGGTTTGCCTTGTGGCTGGAAACCGCCGGCAAACGCATCCTGTTTGACGCCGGCCAGGGCGCCACCCTGCTTGAAAACGCCCGCATCCTGGGGATCAATCCGCTTGCGGCCGATTGCATCGCGCTTAGCCACGGCCATTACGATCACAGCGGCGGTCTGGCCGTCCTCCTCCAGCAGGATCGCACCTTTGAGGTCTACTGCCACCCCGGCGCGGTCAATCCCCGTTACAGCATCCGCAATCACACCGCCAAGCCGCTGCAGATGCCGCGTGCGGCCATGACCGCCCTGGACCGCTTTCCCCAGGAGCGGGTGCACTGGGTGCAGCGGCCGGTGATGCTGGCCGAAAACGTCGGCCTGACCGGCCCCATTGCCCGGGAAACGATCTTCGAGGACCCGGGCGGCCCCTTTTATCTTGATCAGGCGGGCGTCCGGCCGGACCCGATTGACGACGATCTGGCCCTGTGGGTGCGGACCGGCGAAGGCTTGGTGGTCTGCCTCGGCTGCGGTCACGCGGGCCTGATCAACAGCCTGGAGCAGGCGCAGCGGCAGAACGAGGGCATGCCCATCCGCGCGGTGATCGGCGGTTTTCATCTGCAGAACGCCGCCCATCGCCGCCTGGAACAGACCATCGAAGCCCTACGGCGGATCGCGCCCGAGTTGATCATCCCCTGCCATTGCACCGGCGAAGACGCCGCCTTTGCCCTGCGCGCCGCCTTTGGCAAACGGTGTCGTCCCGGCGCCGCCGGCATGACCTGCGTGTTTGATCAGCCTGCCCCGGAGCGGGCCGCACTCCGCACCCGCGCCTGACCGCCCGCCCCCCAACTCTTCACCGGCAACGGAGGACCATGCCCTGGCACTGGCCGTCATTTGCTTCACCCCAACTGGATTGGCTGCAGGTGGAAATTAGCACCCACTGCAACGCCGCCTGTCTCTACTGCCCCCGCACCCTGTATGCTGCGCATTGGCGCAACCGCTTGATGTCCTTGGAGGATTTCCGCCGGTTGGCGCCTGTCCTGCGAACAACCCGCCTGGTCTATCTCCAGGGTTGGGGCGAACCCCTGACCCATCCTGATTTTTTTACCTTCGCCCGCCTGGCCAAGGCCTGCGGTTGTCAGGTCGGAACCACCACCAACGGCATGCTGCTCTCGGAGGAGGGCTGCCGACGCTTGATCGAGGCGGAGATCGACGTGGTCGGATTTTCCCTGGCCGGCACGGTTGCCGCTGAAAACGACCGGATTCGCCGGGGAACCTCGCTGCAACAGGCGCTGGCCTGCATCGAGACTCTCAACCGTTTGAAAGCGCAACTTGGCGCCGACAAGCCGGCCGTTCATGTCGCCTACCTGCTGTTGCGCTCCGGGCTTGCGGCCGTCGAGGCCCTGCCGGGCCTGCTGGCTCCTCTGGGCGTGGACCAGGTGGTGATCAGCACCCTGGATCTGATCGCTCGGCAAGATCTGACAGTTGAAGCGCTGGCCCCGGCAAGCCTGGAAGAGCACGCAGCCCTCCGCCAGCGGCTGGACGCGGTGATTGCCGCCGGCCGCGAGCAGGGGCTGCCCATTCATGACTGGCTGGCCGAACCTCAAGGACAGCGGAGCGTCGGGAGCGCCGGGGGGACGGCGCCGGAAGCCGCCTGCACCGAGAACGTGTGCAAGGCGGCCTTTGTCGCCGTCGACGGCGGGGTGTCGCCCTGCGTGTACGCAAACCTGCCGCTGGCCGGCGGCGCGTCCCATTGGGTCGGCGGGGGCAATGCAACCGCAACCCCGTTGCGTCCCATCGTGTTTGGCAACCTGCAGCGGCAGTCGTTTGCGGCGGTGTGGCGGAGCAGGGCGTATGCCGCCTTTCGCAAGGCGCACCAGCGGGGGAGTCCGCCTGAGCCATGCCAGCGGTGCGTTCGGCTGCGCGTGCGTTCAGTGGAAAAGGCTGGTGTCGGGTGGTGAGGGCGTTGGCAAAGACAATGGAAAACAACCAACCAAGGAGGAGTGCAGATGAAAAACGGCAAGGAGACGATCGAACAGGCGGACCAGGAGATGCTGGTGCGGATAGTGATGGACGGATTTCGCCGCATTATTGTCCATTACGGGGCCTGGTTCGCCGAGGTGGAGCACCAGGTCGGGCTGGACAAGGCCCTGGCGGTGGAGGAGGACGTCTGGCAGGCAAGCCTGGGCAATCAGGTGGATCGTCTCGGCAAGACGCTCGGTTTTGCTTCTGAAAACGGCGTGCCGGCGGTGTTGAAGACCCTGCCCCGCGAAACCCTGGCCGATCTGATCGAAAAAATGAGCATCAACTGGCTGGCCAACGACGGCATCTGGTTCCAGGCGGTGGAAAAACGGTTTGGCATGGGCGACGCCAAGCGCTGCAACGACACCTGCTGGACCCGCTACTCGCCCTTTGAGGCGGCCCGGATCAAAAAACTGCTCGATCTGCCCGAGAACGGCGGCATCTCGGCTCTGAAAAAGGCCCTGGGGTTGCGGATGTACGCCTTTATTAACGAGCAGTCGATTGAAGAGGTGAGCGACACCTGCATCATTTTTTACATGAACAACTGCCGGGTGCAGGCGGCGCGCAAACGCAAGGGACTGGCCGATTATCCCTGCAAATCCGCCGGCATGGTCGAATATCCCACCTTTGCCCAGACCATTGATCCCCGCATCCGCACCGAATGCGTCGGCTGTCCGCCGGACGCGCACCCGGACGGTTGGTTCTGCGCCTGGAAATTCACCCTGGAAGAGTGATCTCCGGCGGCGCGTTGGGGCAATTCAGGCGGTTTAGGCAGTTTTAAGCCGAGGCCGGGCTGAGCCGCTGCTCCAGCTGCCGGGCCAGGACGAGCATGTTTTCAATTTCCGCAGGGGTCGGGATTCTGATGGTGCAGACGTAGGGGTCGCAGATTTCCTGGTGACTGTCCAGGTTGCGGATTGCCTCGGCCATGCCCTCGATGGCTTCGGGCATCCACTCTTCAAGGGCGTCGGCCAGGTCGTGCATGGTGTGGTTGTAGGGCAAACGACCGATCTCCATCAGTCCGCTCATCACCAGCTTTTCGATGCCCATGGCAATCAGGTTGTAGAGAATTTCGGCGGTGAAGGCCTTTTTCTTTTTGCGATAGGCGGTTTCCGCCAGATTGAGATACTGGCGGCCTTCGATCTTGTACTGCTGCCAGTCGTCTATGGCCTGGGTGCGAATGTCGGCGAAACCGACCAGGGCGGGGTGGGTGAGATTGGCCATAAGGGGCTCCATGGGTGCGGCGTTGGGGCGACAGCCTAGATCAGGGCAGTGCGCCGAATTAAAGATGCTGCCGCAGACAGATCAGGGCAGTTGTTTGCCAGCCCAGCCGGCCATAAAAGCCCAGCGCCGGCGGGTTGTTCTTGTCGGCCAGGAGCTGCAGGCGGGTTGCGCCCTGCGCGCCTGCCCAGTCGATTAGGGCGTTCATCAGGGCGCGGCCGATTCCCTGGCCGCGATGTGGGGGATCGACCACCACGTCCTCAACCAGCACGGCCGGGCCGCCCTCGGCGGTGGAAATCACCAGTTGGCCGGTGCACATGCCAACCACCCGTCCGTCCGCTTCCGCGGCCAGGACGCATCCCCGGTCGTTGTTCAGCAGAAGCGCAAGCCCCTGTTGCTGCTTGGCCGCATCAAAGCTGAAATCCTCTTCAATCGTGAACAGCAGACGGAGCAGTCCAGCCAGCTGCTCCAAATCTTCCTGTCGGGCCTTGCGCACCAGGGGCATGGGGCTGTCCTCTGCTATTCGATGAGATAATCGGCAGCCGGTTCGCCGTCTTCGATGCCGTCGAGGATGGCGTCGATGATCTCGGTGCTGGTCACGCCTTTGAACCACCAATTTTCCGGCTGCACCACCATCACCGGCCCGGACTCGCACTGCTTGAGACAGCCGGTGGCCACCACCTGGATGTCCAGGCCGCGATCGAGAATCTCTTCTTCAATGTATTGGAGAAATCCGTCCGTCTGTTTGTGGCAGAGGCCTTTGGCGTCGCCTTTGGTGCGAAAACTCTGACAAACCAGTATCTGTTTTTCGGGGAGAGCCATGGTGTATTCCTTCCTGGAGAATGATTTTTATAGGTGTTCAGGTTGTCGGGACTACGGTTTGTCAGGGGGGCGGTTGCCGGATGTCCCGGCGGCGATCACGCCTTTGCCCTCAACGCCCGCAGGCTCAACAAGCCCTTATTGTTTACATTTCATTTTTTTGCCGCCGCCGTAGAGCACGTCCACCGTGCCCTCGATGTTGTCCTCGGTGAGGACCACGCGGACGCCGCGACCGCCGAGCACTTCCCGGGGGCGCTGTCCGGCGCTGGCGGCCAACAGGGCAAAACAGTCGTGGAGCGTGTCGGCCAGCTGGTCCCAACGGGATTCGCCGCTGCCCGCTTCCGGCGCCTGACGGGTTTCCAGCAGGCAGGTCAGGCCGTCGGCCCGGGGGCCGTAGATGAGCAGCATCTTGGCCTGGCCGAGATGGAGATCCACATCCATGCCGGTGGCGCTGGCCACCGCCACCCGCGGCCGCTCGGCGCTTGGGGTGGGCAGGGAGGTCTGGGCAACGGGTTTGACGCCGCATCCGCACGACGTCCCGGTTCCGCAACTGGGGCCGCAGTCGCACCTGCACTGGGCGGCCTCCACCTGCTGCACGGTGGTGGGCAGGTGTTGCGCGGTCAGCTTGCCGATCTGCTCCATGTGCACCCTGGTGGGCGCGGCCGGTTCGCCGGTCTGCTGCGAATCCGGAGAAAACGGAACCAGTTCCATGGCCGTAGCGCCCAATTCCGCCGCAGTTTCGGCAATCGCAACCACCTGATGGGCGTTAAGGCCCGGAAAAATGGTGGTGCGAATCACAACCTTGATTCCGGCTTTCGCCATGGCCTGCAGGGTTTGCGGCTGTTCCTCCGCAAGCAGGGCTGCCGCCTGGGGCAGGGCAATGGTTTTCCGGCCGGGACGAATCCAGGCGTAGAGTTTTTCCGCCGTGGCCGCTTCCAGGGTCTCGACCAGCACGGTTACGGCGCCCAAACCGGCTGCCGCCAACTCGGCGGCATGTTGTGCGCCGCCCAAACCCAGGGTGGTCAAACCAATCGCCAGATCAGGATACTGCTTGTGCAAAAGCGCCATAGTCGCCAGGGTTGCGTCCATGGAGGCCAGCGGGTCGCCGGGGCCTTCCAGGACAACGGATTGCAGCCCCTGGTGGCGTCCAACTTCCAACAACGCCTCGGTCGGCGTCAGGGCTTGGCCGAGTTTGCCTTCCGGGGCGTGACGCAGGCGGCAGGTCGCCTGGGGCGCAATGGGCAACCTCAGGGTTGTGACGGCTGCATCGGTCTCCTGGGCGGCAAAGCGCGGCGCGCTGGTAATAGGGATAACAGTCATAATCAATCCGCCCGCAAGGTGAAAAATAAAAGGAACGCCCGGAGGAGAGACAAGGAGTAACAACCCTCCCCCGGGCAGGTTCTTTGCGCTTAGTACACCAACTCGAACTTCTCTTCCGCCGAATCCCTATCCATCCGATCCAGCAGGGCGTTCAGGACTTTTTCGAGGAAACGCAGACCGCCTTTGTAGCCGACGGTCGGGAAGTACTGATGCCCCTGCCGATCCAGGATCGGGAAGCCCCAGCGGATAAAAGGGATGTCCTCGTCGCGGGCGATGTACTTGCCGTAGGTGTTGCCGATCAGCAGGTCCACCGGCTCGTTCTTGATCCACTGGTGGAGCAGGAACAGATCGCCTTTGGCGCGGACGTTGACCTCAAAGGGCATGTCCTTGGTCAGCTCCTTAATCCGTTTCTCAAACCGTTTGCCCGGCGTGCCGGTCACCAGATGCACCGGACACATGTCGATGGACACCAGGAACTCGGTCATCGCGATCAGCTGATCGGGGTCGCCGAACAGCGCCACCTTCTTGTGATAGAAGTACTGGTGCATGTCGGAGATCAGATCCACCAACTGGCCGCGCTCGTAAGAAACTTCCTCCGGAACCACGGTGCCGCTGATGGTGCGCAGGGCGTCGATGAACCGGTCGGTGGCCTTGAGGCCAAAGGGCATGTCGAGAATCCGGCACGGCACCTTGTACTTGGTGTCGAGCAGCCGAGCCGCGTCAGCCGAACACCACTCGCCCAGGGCCAGGGTGCCTATGGCGTCGCCGCAGCCCTTCAGTTCGGCAACGGTTACGCCGCCCTGCGGGAACATGTGGTACTCGCCGGACAACGGGCCATTGAGCACGCCGGAGGTGTCGGGGAAGAGGGTGATGTCCGCGCCGACCAACTTGGCCAGACGTTTGATCTCTTCCATATCCGAGGGCTCAACCCAACCGGGGATGACGTTGACCTTGCCGTTTTTCTTGCCCGTGGGTTCGGCCAGATCGGCCATGGCCTTGACCATGTTGGAAAATCCGGTCACATGCGAGCCGACGTAACTTGGGGTCGGCGCGCCCACCAGGGTTTTCCCCTTGGGCACGGTGCCTTCTTTGTAGGCCTTGTCAAAGATCTGGCTGAGATCGTCGCCGATGGTCTCCGACAAACAGGTGGTGTGCACCGCGATGATTTCCGGATCGTAGACGGTAAAGATGTTGTTGATCGCCTGCAACAGGTTGGCCTGGCCGCCGAACACCGAGGAACCTTCGGTGAAGGAACTGGTGGAGGCGGAAACCGGCTCTTTGTAGTGCCGGGTCAGGGCGCTTCTGTGGTAGGCGCAGCAGCCCTGGGAGCCATGGCTGTGGGGGAGACAGCCATGGATGCCCAGTGCCGCGTACATGGCGCCGATGGGCTGGCAGGTCTTGGCCGGATTAATGGTGACGGCGCTGCGCTCGCTTATTTCTTTGGGTGTATGTCGAAGTAGCATTGTTCTGCCCTCTTGGTTGATGCTTTATTCCCACACGTAGGTGGCTGAGAGTTCGGGGCTTTCCTGCCAGGGGGCTTTCATGTAGCTCCACACCTTGCTGTTCACCAGTCGGTCGATTTCCTTATAGAAATTGACCGCGCCCTTGAACCCGGCATAGGGTCCGCCGGAATCGTAGCTGTGCAGCTGCTTCATCGGCACGCCCAGCTTCTGGATGGAAAACTTCTCTTTGATGCCGGCGCAGAAGATGTCCGGCTTCATCAGTTCCACCAGTTTTTCCGCCTCGTACTGGTTGCAGTCGTCGATGACCAATGCCCCAGGGTCCATATCCGGCATGATGCCGTCGTACTCTTTGAACTTGAATCCCTTGTCTTCCAGCGCCTTGAGTTCCGCCTCGGTCTTGCGCGGCTTGAAGCGCTCGGGATCGGCCTCGACCTCGATTTCCTCGATGTTGCGGCTGTCGGCGTCCACCTTGAGGGTGGGGATGACCCGGCGGCCTTCGTAGTCGTCGCGGTGGGCAAATTCGTACCCGGCGGAGATGGTTTTCATGCCCATCTCGGCAAACAGATCCTGATAATGATGGGCCCGGCTGCCGCCGACAAAGAGCATCGCGGTTTTGCCTGCGGTGCGGGTGAGCACGTCCGAACACACTGCATCCACTGCCGGCATTTCTTCGGCGATCACCGCCTCAACCCGGTCAATCAGCTTTTGGTCGCCGAAATACTCGGCAATCTTGCGCAGCGACTTGATGGTCGATTTGGCCCCGATGAAGTTGACCTTGATCCAGGGGATGCCGAACTTTGTTTCCATCATGTCGGCCACGTAGTTGATCGACCGGTGACACATAACGCAGCTCAAATCCGCTTTGTGGGCGCTGGCAAACTGGTCGTAGGTCGAGTTGCCGGAAAAGGTGGAAATGGTGGTGATGCCGCATTTCCGCAGGATCCGGTCGATTTCGAAACCGTCGCCGCCGATGTTGTACTCGCCCAGCAGGTTGATCTTGTACTCGCCTGCTTTTTCGTCGTTGTTCTCGCCGACCATGTGGGTGAACACCTGGTTGTTGGCGATGTGATGGCCGGCGGACTGGGACACGCCCTTGTAGCCCTCGCAGCTGAAGGCAAAGACGTTGCAGTCGCCGAGCTGTGCTTTCATGTTGCGGGCCACGGTGTGGATGTCGTCGCCGATCAGGCCCACCGGACAGGTGGCGAAAATGGTGATCGCCTTGGGGTGGAAGATGTCGTAAATCTCCTGAATAGCTGCCGCCAACTTCTTCTCGCCGCCGAAAATGATGTCCGAATCCTGCATGTCGGTGGAGAAACAGTAGGGAATGTAGTTCTCTCCGTCGACGCCGGCGTCGGTCTGGTTGCGCCGGGTCAGCCAGGCGTAGAAGCTGCAGCCGATCGGTCCGTGCACCAGGTTGATGATGTCTCTGGTCGGGCCCATGATAACGCCCTTACAACCGGCGTAGGTGCAACCGCGCATGGTGATGATGCCGGGAATGGTCCGCACGTTGGCGGTGATTTCCGGGGTGGTGTTTTCCAAGGCCTCGTTGATGAGGATCTGTTTGGCCCGTTTGCGGGCCACTTTGGCCGGATATTTTTTCAGCAGCTCTTTTTTAACGTCCGTGGGTTCCCACTGAACGAGCTTTTTCTTCGCAGTTGCCATGTTGTTCTCCTTGGGCTCTCAGGCTATGGATTTCGCGCCGGCTTCGCCCGTTCGCACACGGACGGCGTCCTTTATCGGCAGGACAAAGATCTTGCCGTCGCCCGGTTTTCCCGTCTTGTTGGTTGTGATCAGGGTTTCAACCACCGTATCCACAAAGTCGTCTTCAACCACAATGGTGATGACCCGTTTCGGATACAGCTTGCCTTTCTCGCCCAGGAGCGAGGCGGCTTCTTCGTAGCCGTCTTCGGCCCCGGCCAGGATCTGGGTGTTGACAAAACCTATCCCGCGTCCGTTGGCCTCGTGGGCGAAAAACGCATCCACCCCGGCCTCAGTCAACGCCTTTTTGGTCTGGTTCATCATGTTCATTCGCACAATGGCGATCACTTCTTTCATGCGGCAACCTCCGCTGCTCCTTCCTTAACTCCGGAGCTGATCGTGTAGGCGCACTCAACGTCGCTGATAAAGATCTTGCCGTCGCCGAAGGCTCCTTTTGCGCCGGAGCGGGCGGTGTTCATGATGGTGTTGATGACAAAATCTTTGTCCTCTTCCTGGATAACGCTCATCAGCATGGTCTTGGGAATCTCGTCGTAGGTGACCTCGCCGATTTTGATGCCGCGCTGCTTGCCGCGACCGGCAACCGAATACTTGGTGACTGCGGGAAATCCGGCGTCCATCAGGGCGGCAAGGACGGCGTCTGCTTTTTCGGGTCGGATAATGGCTCTGATCATGATCATCATGGTGGTGGCTCCTTCGTGTGTGGCTTTATGGTCTGTAGGTAGTTGTCTTTTAGCTCTTTAGTCGGTAGGCGGTTAGTCTGGAGGTCTTTCATTCATGGAGTGGTCGCTGTTGTTCACTCACCTGAAAAGCTACAGTCTAAACAACCTAACCGCTTTTATGCTTCCATCAGGCCGTACTCCAAGAGCAACTGCTCAAGCTCTTCAATGGCCAGGGGTTTGGGGATGACAAAATTCTGGTTTCCATCGATAGCCCTGGCGAGATTACGATAGGCATCGGCCTGCGTGACCTGAGGGTTCCATTCGATGACGGTCTTGCGGTTGATCTCTGCCCGCTGGACGTCATTGTCGCGAGGCACAAAGGCGATCATCTGGGTGCCGATCTTCTTGGCCAGCTCTTCGATCATCTCGCGCTCGTTGTCGACGGCGCGGGAGTTGCAGATCAGGCCGCCCAGGCGAACCTTGCCGGACTGGGCAAACTTGGTGATGCCCTTACAGATGTTGTTGGCCGCATACATGGCCATCATCTCGCCGGAAACCACGATGTAGATTTCTTCGGCCTTGCCGTCGCGGATGGGCATGGCGAATCCGCCGCAGACAACGTCGCCGAGAACGTCGTAGAATGCGTAATCCAAACCTTCGCTGGGGGCGTAGGCGCCCAACTGCTCAAGCATGTTGATCGAGGTGATGATGCCGCGGCCGGCACAGCCAACGCCCGGCTCAGGTCCGCCGGACTCGACGCACCAGGTGCCGCCGTATCCGAGTTTGCGGAGATCGTCCAATTCCACGTCCTCGCCTTCTTCACGCAGGGTGTCGAGCACCGATTTCTGGGCCAGGCCGCCCAGCAGCAGACGGGTTGAGTCCGCCTTGGGGTCACAGCCGACGACCATGACTTTTTTGCCCATTTCCACCAGGCCTGCGACGGTGTTCTGGGTTGTTGTGGATTTGCCGATGCCGCCTTTTCCGTAGATAGCTACCTTTCTCATTGTTTTGGCTCCTCTATATCAGGGTGTGATTACCGGATTGTTCCGGCCCGTTGTCAGCGTTTGTCAGGGGCGAATGCTTCCGCCTTGTGCCTTCTCTAAGGCAATGGCCGTGCCAACACGAAAAAGTAATAATTAAAGATCGTATCGTTACAATATTGCGATAGATTTTATTTTGCAGGCGCGGCCGGCGTCGATTGGGGCTGCTGGTCAGGATTGTTGCAAAGTCTACAATTAGGTGGGAGGTTGACAAAATAGTCGACAAAAGGGGCGGGTGGCGTTGGGCGCGGGGGTGGCACGAATCGTTGGCGCAGGTTGACTTTTTCAGGCAAGGGGATAGAGTGCGGCCCCATGTGCAGGGCGAGGGAAAACATAGGGGGCAAGAGGGCATGGACCCGTTTTTGGAAAGCAGCAGATACATTGACTCCGATCATCCGGAGGTGATGCGCAAGGCCCGCGAGCTGGCGCGAGGGTGCACCGATGCGGAGGCGGTGGCCCGCAACTGCTTCCTGTTTGTGCGGGACGAGATTCGCCACAGCGGGGACTGGCGGCAAAACCCGGTGACCTGCACGGCGTCCGAAACGCTGCGACACGGCACGGGTTTTTGCTATGCCAAAAGCCACCTGCTGGCCGCTCTGCTGCGCGCCTGCGGCATCCCGGCGGGCTTGTGCTATCAGCGGCTGCAGGTCGAGCCCGGGGGCGAGCGCACCTGCTTGCATGGTTTGAATGCGGTGCTGCTGCCCGGCTGGGGTTGGTACAGGATGGATGCGCGCGGCAACAAGGAGGGCGTTGACGCCCGCTTTCAGCCGCCCGAGGAGCGGTTGGCCTTTGCGCTCAGTCACGGCGAAATCAATCTGCCCGGCATCTGGCCGGAACCCCTGGAAATTGTGACCCGCGTTCTCACCGACTGCGCCACGGTGGAAGAGGCGTTTGCCCGTCTGCCGGACCTTGATCCAAGCTATATGCCGCCGCCAACCGTGTCCTGGGCGCGCGGCCCGCAGGACAACGCGCCGCATGCATAATCACAGCAACGCATCGAACAATCCGCCGCCGCTGCCCCTGTATCAACCAGCGCACGGTGCGCCTGGGCCGGTCCCGCCCAGTCTGTCGCAGGAGCTGGCCTGGGTGGGCAGTCTGCTTTTTCTCGCCATTGCCCTGCTGCTGTTGTTGCTCGGGCAAGCCCCGGCCTGGAGCAGCCTGGTCGGCAACATTGCCATCAATTTCCTCGCCGTTATGGTCGAGGCCCTGCCGTTCATGCTGATCGGCTCCCTGGCGGGCGGCTTGATCGAGGTGTTTGTGCCGGCGACCTGGGTTGAACGAGTGGTGCGCCAGCATCGGATTCGGGCGGTGTTGCTTGCCGGTTTGCTGGGGCTGCTGTTGCCGGTCTGCGAATGCGCCATCGTGCCGGTGGTCCGGCGGCTGCTCGGCAAGGGCGTGCCCCTGGCGGCGGCGCTCACCTTTCTGCTGGCCGGGCCGATTGTCAACGGCATCGTCGCCGCCTCCACCGCCATTGCCTACAGCTACGACTGGCTCGTGCCGGCGGTGCGGCTGGCCACCGGCTACCTCATTGCGGTGGTGGTCGGGTTGCTGCTGGGGCGCTGGTTCAACCGGGACAACGGCCTGCTGCCGCAATGGAACAGCGGCCTGCCCACGACCTGCGGCCATCAGGGCTGCAGCCATGGCGGCGGCCGGGAATCCTCGCGCATTGCGCGGCTGCGCCACGCCCTGGAGCACGCCAGCGACGATTTCTTCGGAGTGGGCTTCTACCTGGTGATCGGCGCCTTCATTGCCGCCCTGGTCCGCAGCATCGTGCCGATGGACGTGTTCAGCCATTTGCTGGCCTCGCCCTGGCAGGCCATTCTGCTGATGATGGCCATGGCGGTGCTGCTGAATCTTTGCAGCGAGGCGGACGCCTTTATTGCCGCCAGTTTCCGCGGCATTCTGCCCGGCAGCGCCCAAATGGCCTTTATGGTGCTGGGGCCGATGCTCGACCTCAAGCTGCTGTTGATGTACCTCAGCGTCTTCCGCAAGCGGTTGATCCTTGCCCTGGCAATCACCGTGCCTTTGGCGGTGCTGCTGGTCATGCTCGGGCTGCAACGCTTCTTTCCTGATCTGCTCTGATCCGCCATGCCAACGGTCTTTCTCAAAAATTGCATTCTGGCCCTGTGGGCAGGTTTCTTTATCTGGTTGGCAACCTTTGGCCAACAGCATCTGGCCCGGCTGCTCCATCCAAAACTGTGGTGGCTGGTGATCTGCGGCGCGGTTGTCCTGCTGCTTTTTCTGGCGGTCAATCTGCGGCGTCCTCGGGCCTTGTCGGGGCAAATCTCGCTCTGGTGGCGCTGGCCCACCTTGCTAATCCTGGTTGTGCCGCTGGCCTACTGCATGATGCTACCCACGGCCCGGTTCAACAGCCAGACCTTTGCCCAGCGGGCGCTGCAGGATGCGGAGGGCGGGGCAGCGCCGGGATTTGTCGCGCCGGAGAGCGGGGAAGAAGAGGCAGGGGAAGGGACAACGGAGACGTCGCTGACTCGGTTGAACGCCGAGGCCGCGAGCTTGGCTGGTCAGGAGGTGGAGGTGGTGTGTCAGGTGATGAGCGATGCGAAATTGCCCGCCGGCCTGATGGTCTGCTATCGCTTTCGCATTACCTGCTGCGCCGCCGACGCCCAGCCGGTTTTCATTTTTGTCACAAAACCCCAAGGGGCTGTGCCCGCCAACGACGCCTGGGTGCGGGCCAAGGGGCGGCTCAGCGTGTATGAGCATCGCGGCTACGCTATTCCGCTGGTCACGGCGGAAACCGTTGCCAGTGAAAAAGAGCCTGCCGTTCCCTTCCTGTTTTAATCCCAGCGGTGTGGCCGCTGTGTGATCGCCTGGCGGCAAACTTGTGGCGAACCGTCTAATTTTCCTCGATTCGTTTACGGAAACGGGCCAGTTGCTGGTCGCGGATGGTTTGCAGGTCCAGTCGGTAGATGTCGGGCGGAAAAAGGAATTCGACCACGCCGGTGTCGAAGATGCGCTTGACCTCGTATTCGTCGTGGGCCACGTCGCGCTGGTAGATGTAGTTGAGGTAGGAGCGGTTGGTGTGGATGATGAATTCGATCCGCATGCCGCCGGTGCGGGCGAAAAATTTGAGCATCGAGGTCTTACCCGAGCTGCCGGTGGCCGAGCCCTGATATTCGCCGCCGGTAAGGGTGTCGGAGATGTCCTCCAGAGTCATGAACGATTCGGCTCTCGCAGCGCTGCGGGTCAGGTGGCGCACGAACCGTTTGACGTCGTTGACCGAGTTGAGCACCGCCATCAGGCCAAGCTCGTCGTCCACCGCCGTGGCTGGGTTTTTTTCGTTTTTGCGCAGCAGTTTGAGCACCTTGGCCGCCGGCTCTTTCTTGCGGATGGTCACGTAGATGGGGATGTCGACGTCGTTGTCGCGAAACCTCCGCCGTTTCACCAGGGTCAGTTTTTCCCCGGCCGCCGGCGTCACCAGGCGCGCCTCGTCTTCGGAGAGCACGTCGACCGTGGTGCAGCTGAAGTCCTCGGCGCTGTGGGTGCTGTGCAGGTAGCGGATGTCGAGATCGCCGATCTTGTAATCCGGGCTCCAGACAAAGGCGTTGAGAAAGGCGAGGAAATTGAGGAACTTCTCGGCAATCCGGGTCTCCCGCTCCCTCTGGTCAATCGAGCCGGCCAGACCCATCAGGGCCAGCTTGCGTTTGGCCTCGAACCGGGCCTTTTTGTGGTAGCGCTCATCGAACAGGGCCAGCAGCAGTTCCACCGGGTCCCAGGCGGTGACGATCTCGTTGGTGGTTTCGATGTGGGCGCTGTAGGGGGCCAGCACCTTGGCCCGCAGCGAGCTGATCACGTCGTCGGAGGTGCGGGCGTATTCGTGCAGGTGACGGATCACCTCCTGGGAGGCGCCTTTGATGCCAAACATGTTGCCCAGCAGCAGATAGGCGCGTTCCGCCGCCCGCGTCCGCCGCCGTTTGTCGTGGATCAGCACCAGGATTTCGTCAAAGGTGTTGACGCCCAACAGGTCGAAGATCTGATTGCGAACCGAGCGGTACTTGGTTTTCAGCAGCTGGTTGTCGTGGACGGTCTTGACCCAAGCCTTGGTCTCGCGGGAGAAGGGATGGGCCAGCGGCGGGTCGTTGTCAACGGCAAAGGGGCCGTCTTGCAGCATGGTGGAAAAGACGGAATGTTGGGTGAGAATGCTCATGGCGGACGGGTCGGCGCAGTGATGTGGTCATGGGGGCGGCCGGCGGTCAGGGGTTGAGCAAGGCGACAAAATTACGCAGCAGCAGGCTGCAGGTCGTCGCCATGCCGGCGGCCAATCGGTTGGCGTTCTCGAAGAGTTCCGTTGTCGCGCCCATCTGGTCGGTTCCGGCCTTGAGAAGCGTGGCGTCGGATTTGACCCAGGCGGCGACGTCTTCGCGGGTTCCCGCGTAGTTGTCGCACTGCAGGCCAATGATGTGAGGGCGACCTTCGAGACAGCATGCTTCTACCATGCAATCCTTTGAGGTGGCAAGTAAAACCATGTTGCGCGGCAGGGGCGACTGGATCTCCTGGTCGTGCCATTTGAACAGGGGGAAGGGGGAGCGGAGCCCTTGGAAAAGGGGATGCTTTTTCCCTTCGTGGGTCAGGTGCCCCTCGCTGAATCCCACATGGGGGGCGCGGCTGGGGCCAATGGTCGCTCCGGCGGCCTCGGCAAGCAGATGCTGGCCCAGGTTGAAGCCCAGGCAGGGCTTGTTGAGATTCATCCAGGCGCGGACCAGTCGTTTCTCCTCGCGGAGAAAGGGGCGCTGGCTCTCCTGGTCCAGACGGTCGGGGCCGCCGAGGATGATCAGGGCGTCGAACTCGGCAAAATCGGCCGCGCTTTCCTTCCAGACCCTGGCAATGTGCAGGGCGACGTTGTTGGCCTCCGCCGCCTGATGCAGCATGCTGCCAGGTTGGCGCCATTCGCAGTGTTGTAAAACAATAATTCTGTAACCCATTGATAATCTGTTGTCGCCTCCGGTGAAGGAGGGAGGGGGCTGCCCCGTAGAGAGGAGGAGGACGGGGCAGCCGGTTGGAGGAGGGGAGGAGGAACGGATTTCTCTGCTGCTCGCTACTGGAGCGGATGCTTTGAACTGCCTTGCGGTGGAAAACTGCTGCTCCCTGCCCTTGCGCCTTGGTTGCTTTTTTGTTGAGGCGGGAGCTGCGGATCATGCTTGCCTTTGCCCTCAATAATCAACAATGGCGCCAGTTTTTCGCTGCGGTTTGTTGTTTTGTTATGTATTTGAAAAGACAATATTAATTTTGACGTTTCGATGGCGGTACACTTTGTTCGTCTTGATATTGTTCCATTTTTGTACTGTAAAAATTTAGAGCAAAACAATTATGTTAAATGTGCAGCGATGAAGGATTGCAGTGGAAAACTCCCCAGATTTGTTTTCATTTTGACGAACCAGGCTACCACTGCTACCATTCCTTTGTCAGGGGCTGCCTGAGCGTGCGCGCGTGGGCGCCCTGAAACGAGTGTCGGCCACCTGCTGGCGGCAACAATTATGCTACATTTAAGTAAGGAGAGTCATTGTGGATTTTGGCGCAATTGTCGATTCGATCTTGAAAAAGATCGTCACATTAAGCGAGCCCGTCGGGCGCTTGCTGCAGGAGACGCACCTTCCGGAACAAATTAAAGAGGTCGATTTTCCCGGATTGTTTTCCAATCCCTGGTTTCTCGTCCCCTTTGTGGCCCTGGTTGGCTGGCTGCTGTACAAAAAGGCGGTGCGCGATCTGATCATTCTGGGCGCGGTGATGGGGATTTGGTACGCTTCCGGGACCGCGTACATGCAAACGCTGGTGGTCGGCGGCGAGTTGCAGGTCTCCAAGGTTCTGCCCGTGCTCTTTGGCGGCGCCGCGATTCTCGGCTTTGTCATCTATCTGCTGTTCGGTCGTTCGGACTGATTCGGGGCGCATCATTTCTGCACCCGCGAGGCACGGCGGTTGTCACGATCAAGCAGAGCAAGCGCAGGCAAAAGGGCAGGCAAAAGGAATGGAATACCGTAACGCAATTTTTATAGTGACCGAAGAGCGATCCTGCCCGATTTACAATGTCGGCGAGGAGTTTAAGGTCGAGAGCGACGCCCTTGCCGTGCCCGAAGGGAAAACCGCCTGCCTGTTGATGGTGCGCGAACTGATGAAAGCGGTTGCGGAAAAGAAAAGTCTGGAACGCTTTTCGCCCTACGGCGTGCAGCGGGTGAAATTTGAATGCGGCGGCTGCACCGGGCTTATTCGTTTTGAATTCAAAAAGGAAAAGGGGTTCGCCACCCTGCAGATGAAGCTGCTGGCCGCAGCCGAACAGCGGGCGCGGATGCGGCATCTGGACAAGTTTTACGACGTGTTGCGCAAGCTGGAGATTTTCGAGCCGCTCAACGAAGACAGCCTGCGCGATCTTTCCGGCCAGTTGCAGCTCAAGCATTACGACGCCAACAAGATCATCCTCAAAAAAGGCGATCCCGGCACCAGCCTGTACATCGTGCTTGAAGGCCGGGTCGCGGTGATCGGCGATGACGGGCAAACGCTGTCCGAGATGGTCGTGGGCGACATCTTTGGCGAAATGAGTCTGCTCTCCGGCGAACCGGTCACCACCTCCATTCACTCGCGGGAGAAGACCCGCTTGGCCACCCTTTCCAGTAAGGATTTCAAGCACATCCTCAACCGGTACCCAGTGCTCCAGGTCTTTTTCTACCGGATGCTGGTGGAGCGCTCCCAGGTCAACACCATGCGCGCCGGGGCCATCAGTTCGGGCATGACCGGCAGGCTGTCGGACATCAACGCCGTCGAGCTGTTCCAGCTGATCAATTCCAGTCAAAAAACCGGCAAGGTGCAGCTGGCGCTCGACGACGGCAATGCCATGGTCGCCTTCAACGAAGGCGAGCTGGTGAAGACGCGCTACAAAAATCTACCCGACAAAGAAGCCTTCTTTGCTCTCCTGGCCAAAGGCGAGGGCAGCTTCACCTACACCTCCGGGCTCGCCCCTGAAGAAAAGGAGCTGCCGGTGATCGGCGGTTTCATGGGCTTGATCATGGAGGGCATGCGCCGGGTGGACGAACAGGAGGGGTAAGCGACCCAAGAAGAATTTGCGGCAATACGCATTGTGCGTGATGAGTTCCATGGCGAATGGAACTCATCATTTTGCCTTCAAATTAACGAATCAACATGTAGTTATTTTACCCCCCTAAGCAGGCGAGGGGGGAATTGAAGGCGGGGGATCGAAATGTTGATCTACCCGCCTGATTTTTTTGGTTCTCCCTTGGCCACTCAAAAATCAGGATAACAAGTGTTTGTCGATCGCGTACGAGGGTGACCTGTCTTTTGGTGTAAAAAATGCATAGCAATGGGTAACCATTTCTCTTGAAGAAAGAGCCATTTCCAATCGACCAGATACTATTTGGGTTACTTTGCCTGCACCTGTTGCAACCATAACCAATAAAAAGGCCGAACAGTTGCGGTCCGGACGATCCACCCCTGGATCGCCTGCCGCCTTTGCCGCCTCTCTGGATATCGAACAAGCGGATTTGCTCCTCCGCCAGACGGACCAGTATGCTCAATGGCAACGCCTGCGTCAAAAAAACGACGACGAAGCCCAGAAACTGGTTCCCCTCCTGCTCGCCCGCAATATTTTTCTTCAAGAATCAGCCCAAGGCAAGTCAATTAATTGGCAGGAATTTGATCGCCTGACCGCCCAGTTAGGTCAGTCCGGGATCAAGCTGCCGTCCTCCCAGGATATCCAGAGCAAACAAGATATCGCCACCGCCACCAAAACCTCCGCTCCTCCCCCCACCCCCAACCCCACCGACGCTGAAGAGACGTCACCGGCCGCCCCGGCCGACACCCTGCTCAATGAAGAATTCCTGCTCATTCTCAATGCAGTTTGCCCTGTCATTGGTCTGAAACAGGAAATTTTAGGCTATGGCGACGGAGAATCGACGCTGCTTCCTTTGGGTGGCGTTGCCCGGACCCTTGATTTCGATGTCAAAGTGGATACGGAAAAGAAAACTGCAACCGGATGGTTTATTACGGAGGACCGGACCCTTTCCGTCAATGCCAACAACCGAACTGTTACCATTGGAGGGACAACCTATCCCTGGCCTGACGGCAAAATCGTTGTGGCCCAAGATGACATCTACGTCGACAGTGCAATCCTTAGTCAATGGTTTCCGGTCGATTTCGCGGTCTCGACCGGTGAGATGGCCCTCACCATAACGCCACGGGAAAAATTGCCCATTCAGGCGCAATACGAACGGGAGAAGAAGCGCAAGGGCCTCTTGGGAAAAGAGGACATGAGCATCCAATATCCCATTCAGGAATCGCCTTACGAACTGTTTTCGTTCCCGATAATGGATGTTTCCCTGCAAAGCGGGATGGAGGGAGGCGAGCGCACTAAATCCGATCTCTCTCTGAATCACTCGCTCGTCGCCGAGGGTGATCTCGGCCGCATGGGCACCAAGGTTTTTCTCGGTGGAAACGAGGAGGACCCGCTGAACAATGCCCGCATTACCCTGGAAAGAGTCGACCGAAACGCCCAGTTGTTGGGGCCGATGCGGGCCAGCAAGGTGGCGGTTGGCGACGTCTCGCCCGTCACCCTCCCCATTCTCGGCAGCAGCGAAATCGAACGCGGCGTGGCCGTATCCAATGGCGACATTCTGCGTAGTCGTGATTTCGACACCACCCGCTTTGAAGGCAACACCCAACCCGGCTGGGATGTAGAACTCTATCAAAACGGCAACCTGATCGAGTCGGTCCGGGTGGGCGGCGACGGCCGCTATCGGTTTGAGGATGTACCTGTCTATTTCGGGGTCAACGCCTTCCAACTTCTTACCCTTGGCCCCCAGGGGCAACGGCGCATGATCGAGACCAAGGACATCAACGTCGGCGCGGGAATGCTCAAGGCCGGCAAATTCGAATACAATCTCTCGGCGACACAGCAAAAAAATACGGTGCTCGGCCTAAGCCAAGATGTCTATAGCGATGACGAGAGAGAAAGTGCGGGGAATCATAGGGTTACCGGACGGGTCGCCTATGGCTTAACCGACAAGCTCTCGGCAACGGCGGGCGTGTCGAGTGTCGAATTCGACGACACCCGCCACAACTATATGCAGGCCGGCTTGAGCGGCGCCTTTTCCTCCCTCTACGGTGAGCTCAACACCATCCACGACAGTGCCGGCGGCAGCGGCCATTCCTTGCAAGGGCAAACTGCGCTGGGTCCTTTCAATCTCAGGGCCAAGCATGAAATTTTTTCCGATTTTATCGATGAAGACAATTCGGACAAAATTCTGGAAGAACGAACATCGTTGAGCCTGAACGGCAGAATTCCTGAATCTTTTTTGTTGCCGCCACTCTCCTACACCCTGTCCAAGGAAAACACCACCTATACCGACTCGGAGAACGACCGCTACCGGGCCCGGCTCAGTGGGCGGGTGCAGCGGGTCAATCTCTCCAACACCTTCAATTGGAACGACCGCAAGACGGGCTCAACCACCACCGCCCCGGTCGATGGTGAATTTAAGGCCAGCGGCTCAATCGGCCGGGTCCGACTCATTGCGGGGCTTGACTATGACCTCGGCGAAGAGGATGCCATCACCCGCTACACACTTTCCGGACTCTATTCGATTTCCCGGGGCATCAGCGCCGGCGTCGACCTCACCCGCGATGCCGGAAAAAACGAGAAGGACACGGCCAGGTTCAACCTTAACCTGGATACTGGCAAATATACCTTCACCCCCAGTCTGTCCTATGATTCCGAGGGCGAGTACAGAGCCCTTCTCGGCCTATCCTTCTCCCTGGGTCAGGATCCAGTCAGCGAGGATTTGGTGGTTACATCGGCGAGAAACTCCGGCAAAGGCTCGGCCACTGCTCTTGTCTATCATGACGCCAACAACAACAAGGTCTTTGACCAGGACGAGCCCCCCTTGCCCGAGGTGAAGGTCGTGGCCCGGCAGGCGAGAAAAACTACCCGAACTAACGAGACCGGGGTGGCCCAAATCACCGGTTTAGTGTCCCACACCCCCACCGAAGTAGCCGTTGACCCGGAATCACTGCAGGACCCTTCCTGGCTGCCATCCGTTCCGGGTGTGGCGGTGGCAGCGAGAACCGGCAGTGTCAACCGGCTGGAATTTCCGGTGGTGACCACTGGCGAGATCGACGGCGTTATTTTTTACGAGAACAGTGAGGGTATAAAAGAGCCCCTGGCCAATGCCCGGCTTGAACTGCAAGACGACAAGGGCGCTCTGGCGCGCACAGCTGTTTCCGAATATGATGGGTTCTACCTTTTTGAAAAGGTGATGCCGGGAACCTACACCCTGCGGGTCCGCAGCGAGGATCCGCGAATCAAGGAAGCGGCCGCCGGATGGCAAGGGGAAGTGGCAATCGGCAATGACGGGACCATCGCCCGTGGCAACGATATTCTCCTGCGGTCACCCGAAGCCGGAAAGCAAAAACCAGCCCCCGTGCCAACGGCCCCGCCCTCCTCCGGCGCAAAGAAACCGGAGCAAGACCTCGTTGCAGCCCCATCCAAACCGGTTTCCTCCTTTTCCATCAGACCATTGACAATTGTGGACAGCGGCTTGCCGCTCCAGCCCTCTGCTCGCCCCGAACAGGAGGCCGCAGTCGAGCCAAAGGCAGCAACTCTGCCTGGTCGGGAGGAAAAACCTGTACGCCTACCTTCCGTGCCGTCCATCAACATCGCCCCGCTGGAGCTGCTTCCCTCCCTGGACCCTTTGCGACTACAACCGGCCCCAGCTCCGTTAGGGAAACAGGGCGAGGGAAAGAGCGAACTCAACGGCGCACCCCAAGCAGGCATTCCTCTGGATTCCTCCAAAAATGTGGCTGCCGCAGTTCCCGCCCCCAGTTCCCCAACTGCCCCCCCAGTCACCGCCATTCGGCAAGCGATCCCGCCCACCGTTCAGCCAGGCGGTCCTGGATCAGCGCCGTTCTTTGGCGTCCATCTGGCCTCGTACACATCAATGGAAACGGCCAGAGCCGGGCTGCGAATCCTGTCCAAACGGCTGGCGGGTGTGGTGAACGTTGACAGTCTCGCCATTGTCAAAGTCCACCTGGGCAAGGAAAAAGGAGACTACTACCGGGTGATCAGCGGCCGCTTCGGCGCTAGAGGCGAGGCCGATCAACTGGCCAGCCGGTTGCTGACAAAAACCGATTACGCTCAACCTGTCGTGGTCCAGGCAAAAGAGGGAGCCAGCACACCTGGCCCAACCACACCGGCCCGCCGGGTTCAGGCGGGGCTCAACGCCAACGCCATTGCTGGCAAATATGCGGCCATGCAGCAAACAAGGTAGAAATCCGATTCCGCACCCAGCAAACCAAAAAAGGAAAGACGGGCGAGGTGCCCATCTTTCCTTTTTTGGTTTTGCGAGGAGAGGGAGTACGTTCAGCGCACAGGAAAATCCTTAAAGGTCTTGTTTCCCTCTTTTATCCGTTTTTTCGCTCCCGCCCCGGTGTCAGGCTCAAATTCCACTCGGATCGTGCCACCGGAGAGTTCCTTGCGAGAAATACCGGTGAGGGGAATTGTTATGGCGCGTTCCTTGTCGGGCAGATAGAGGGTAAAACCCATGAGACTGCCGATCCCTCGGCTGGCCTGCGGATTTTGGGCTGAAGCGTAGAAAAGGCGTACATTGCCAAATGCCGAAGCATTGCCGCTGCGGCCCAACTTGACCTCCGCCGTCAAACCGTTACTTGAGTCCTTCACCGCTAAAGCAATAGGGGTGACATCTGCGGCAACACCGTGCTGAATAACAACAGGCAAGGTGGACGTAACTATCGTTTCAATATTAAACGAAGATTTTCCTTCTTTGGAAATATTGGTTTGCTGAGTGGGTTTATTGCTGTCCGGCAATGGGCTGATGCTTAATCGGGTCTGATATTCTCCCGGAGGCAGATTGGCGGGTTTTTGCACCATCAACTTAATAATCTGCCGTTTGCCCGGTTCTATCGTTGCCCTTCTGGGAGAATAACGAATCATACTTTTAACCAGCCGCTCCTCCTCTGTCTCGGCCTGCACTTGCCTGAGAGTCCCTTGAGCATCCTTACGCATAGTAACAATAGCGATGGCATAAGTTATTGGCGTCTCCGCAATATTATTGACATGCACATCGATCGAGCGCTCCCTTTCTGTGAAAATGACTCGTGCGGGACTAAAGAGCAACATCTTCGTTGCACCAAAAGTCGCATCCGCGAAACCAGTCAGCAGGAGAAAGAAGGATATTGTTGGCAAGAAAGCCACTATCCTTTGACATATACCGGCAGGGTAACGTGCATGTGTCATGTGAATATGTTCAGATTTACTCAAAATTTAATTGGAGAAGCATGTCACCGACATAATGGCATTCGGTTTCATTGCCTTGAAGAACGAGGTTCCCCCCTATACTAACGTGCACTGGCGCGCCATCATCCGTAAGCAAAATATCGGTGGACGCATATTGCGAATAATTGGAAATGCCAGTGAGGCTAATTTGATGGCCTTCACACTTGAGAGGGATCGTGTCCGGGTATCCGATGTTAACAAGTTCTTCAACGCCCAAATTGGCGGCAAGGGAAATCAGGCCGCTACCGCCGCCGGTGACAACGGACCTGCCTCCTTTGGGGAAGGCAGGTCCGTTATTTGCGGCAATAACGATGGTGTCGCCCCCTGGGTTGAGATCAATGGCGCCGAAATCAAGAGGAGACAAGGCTGTTGCTTCCCCTGCCCAGGTAACCGGAACAGCAGTCAGCAGCGGGGACAGCAAGATAATGCCCCAGCAGGGCATAGTGCTCAATCCTTTCAACGAAGGTTTTTTATTAATAGTTCACAGTAACGTTCATTGTACTAGTATACGTTGCAGCTGGGGTTCCAGCTGGAATTGTAAGCGTTCCACCGACGTAAATATCAGCACCGGTTGCGACGGCGGTATGGTGGTAGACTCCGCTTTCTGTACCCGCTCCTGAATATTTGTCTATATCTGAGATAGTAAGAACTGTTGACGCACCGTCATTTCCAATAATTGTTGCGGTGGCTGGATAAGTTACAGAGATATCCAAAGCAAGCGCGGACGCTATATGGATTACACCGGCGGTAAAACCTGATGAAGCAGAGTGACCAGTGCCATTTATTATGGCAGCCGGGTTAGACCCTGCTGAATTAAGTAATCCGCCCAAAGCATCAATGGTGATCTCGTCACCGCCGGGATCCATATCCACCGTACCGAAATTCAGGCTGGTTGGGCTTGATTCGGCTATGTTGTTTTGAGTCACTGCTTCGAGATCCACGGTCACATCCCCGGCCATTGCATTCGTCCCTGACAGGGCGACTGCCCCAAGCATTGCGGTTCCGAGCAGAAGCGCACTGCTTTTCCAAGTTTTTCTCATAGTAATTCCTCCTGTTGCATTGTTTTGGCGCAACCTCCGCGAGGCGGCGGCGCTTGAGTTGTTTCGGTCAGAACTCTCTCTATTCTTCCCGGATGGTATGTTATCGGCCGTCATTTTCAAAAGATTAAATTGCTTTTTTTATCCCTTTTTGGGGGGGCGGTTTGCCCTAACCCCATTCAATGATTCGAAAATTTAGTGTAAAGAAACTGGAAGTAAAATTCCGGTTTTTGCTGCGCTTGTCGTTTTGCTGTGACTTTCACCTGTTTGTGGTGCAGGATGACATACTGAACTGTGTACGCCAGTTCGCTGGTATGCACACGATGCGCCATTATTTATTTTTCTTGATTTATCGCTATTTCAGTCTGTTGAGCGCTTTGTGAGGTGACGCGCTCCACAATGCAGTTACCCAAGCGCAAGCGGGATAACCAAAGGTGCATGTAATCCGCTGGGCCTTCCGAGCGTTTGAGGTGAAATTTTATTCCTGCGCGTATTTCGAAGCGCTAGGGTTGACATGCGTTTTGTGCGATTTGTGCAAAAATAAAAAACCATTGCACAGCTTTTTTTTTGCCTTTATAGAATTATCAAGAAAAATTTCCGTTTCACTGTTTCAGATTGAGGTGTGTTGAATTTTTATGCGGACATAAGCAGTTAACTGTACATTTAGGAGGTGGCAGATGGAGTCGAAAGTTGTGGGCAACAACGAGGATCTGTTGAGTGGCGTGACTCGCAGGGATTTCATGAAATTCTGCACGGCGGTGGCGGCGACCATGGGTTTGCCGATTGCTGCGGTCCCCCAAATCGCCGAGGCCGTCACCTCGCCGAAGCGGCCTCCCGTGATCTGGCTGTCCGGCCAGGAATGCACCGGCTGCGTTGAATCGCTTCTGCGCACCGGGCATCCTTCCATTGAAACACTGATTTTTGATCTGATCTCGCTCGAATATTCCGAGACCCTCAACGCCGGTTCCGGCCATCAGGCCGAGGCCGCCCGCGCCAAATCCATCGAAGAAAACAAAGGCAAGTTCATCCTGGTGGTGGACGGTGCCATTCCGGTCAAAGACGGCGGCATTTACTGCCAGATCGCCGGCAAACCGGTGCTCGACATTCTCAATGAAACCGCGCCGCTGGCCGCAGCCGTCATCGCCATCGGCTCCTGCGCCGCCTGGGGCGGAGTGGCCGCCGCTTCGCCCAACCCCACCGGAGCAACGCCGGTGCATGAGGTGCTGAAGGCTAAAGGCATCCCGGTGGTCAATATCCCCGGTTGTCCGCCCAACCCTTATAATTTCCTTTCCACGGTCATTCATTTCCTCACCTTCAACAAGCTGCCGGCCCTGGACGACAAAGGCCGTCCGAAATTCGCCTACAGCCGCCTGATCCACGAAAATTGCGAGCGTCGTCCGCATTTCGACGCCGGCCGCTTTGCCGAGGAATTCGGCGACGAAGGCCATCGCCAGGGATTCTGCCTCTACAAGCTGGGCTGCAAAGGTCCGGAAACGTACAACAACTGTTCCACGCTGCCCTTCAACGACACCCCCGGCTGCTGGCCGGTGGCCACTGGCTCGCCCTGCTTCGGTTGTTCTGAAGAGCATGTGGGGTTCCACAGCCCGCTGTTCTCCAAGGCCAAGGTTGTTTTCCCCACTCCGCCTGCCCAGCAGCCCGATGCGGTTCCGCCCAAGGGCGGCGGCGCGAAAGGCTTTGCATACGGCGTGGCCGGGGCGGCCATCGGTGCGGCGGCGGTAGCCCTGTCGCAGCGCGGCGGCAAGGAAGACTGATCACTCAGCTCGGGAGCAACGAATACCATGGCAATCAACAGACGGGATTTTCTCAAATTTTCGGCGGGAACCGGCCTGATGCTGACGGCGGGCGCCACCCCCGGTCAGGCGGCGCCCAAAGGGCAACTGCCGCCCGATGCGGTCGGCATCCTCTACGACGCCACCCTGTGCATCGGCTGCATGTCGTGCATGGTCAACTGCAAGAAGGCCAATGCGGAACCCGGCGGGGCCTTGTATCACAAGGAAACCGCCGGCCTGATTCCCTTTGAATATCCGGCGGACGACAAGATTTACGACGCGCCCGACGGCCTGTCCGACAAGACCCTGTGCGTGATCAAAGCCTATCGGGGCGGCGAACAGGCGGACAAGGCAAGCCAGGCCAGCAAGGGCGGCCCGGCCTTCTCGTTCATCAAACAGCACTGTTTGCACTGCATCGAGCCGGCCTGCGTTTCGGTCTGCCCGGTGGCGGCCCTGCAAAAGCAGCCGGACACCGGCATTGTCACCTACAACAAAAACAAATGTTTCGGCTGCCGGTACTGTCAGGTGGCCTGTCCCTTTGGCATTCCCATGTACGAGTGGGAGAAGGCCTCGCCCTCGGTGGTCAAGTGCCAATTGTGCAATCATCGCTACGCGCAGGGCAAGTACTCGGCCTGTTGCGAATCCTGTCCCACCGGGGCCTCGATTTTCGGCAAGGTCAAGGATCTGCAAGAAGAAGCCAAACGGCGCCTGACCCTCAAGCCCGGCGACACCTACGCCTACCCGGTCAAACGGGTCGACGGCGCCGAGCGCACCGAGCAGGTGGTGTCGGAATACGTCAACCATGTCTACGGCCTCGAAGAAGCCGGCGGCACGCAGTATCTCTTTCTCGCTGGGGTGAGCTTCGACAAGCTCGGTTTCAACCCCAAGGTCACCAACCAAGTCTATCCGGAATTCACCTGGAGTTACGTCTCCCATGTGCCGGCCTTGATCGGCACCCTGCTGGTGGCCGGAACCGCGTTGCGGGTGGTGACCCAGAAAATCGAGAAAAAGAAGAACGCCGGCACAGGGGATGCGCCCTGATTTCATCGGGCAGTCTGTCCTCGCATACTTTGACACTTGTGACATTCACCCCCTAGCAACGGGAGCGTAAAGGAGAACATCATGGCCAGAAAAATCACCATTGATCCAGTAACCAGAATCGAGGGGCATCTGCGCATAGATTGCGAAGTCGACAACGGCAAGGTCACCAACGCCTGGTCGTCGGGGCAGATGTGGCGCGGCATCGAAATCATCCTCAAAGGCCGGGACCCCCGCGACGCTTGGGCCTATGCCCAGCGCATCTGCGGCGTCTGCACCACGGTCCACGCCATGGCCTCGGTTCGGGCGGTGGAAGACGCCCTCAAGCTGGAAATACCATTGAACGCCCAGTATATCCGCAACATGATCGTCGGCGCCCACGGCATCCACGATCATATGGTCCATTTTTATCAGTTGTGCGCCTTGGACTGGGTGGACATCGTCTCCGCCACCACCGCCGACCCGCAGGCCACCGCCGCCCTGGGGCAGAAGCTTTCCAACTGGAAGGGCAACAGCGTTCAGGAGATCAAGGCGGTCCAGGATCGGCTGAAAAAATTTATCGGCAGCGGCCAGTTGGGCCTCTTTGCCAGCGGCTACTGGGGCCATCCGGCGATGAAACTCACCCCGGAGGTCAACCTGCTGGCGGCCACCCACTACCTGCAGGCCCTGGACTACCAGCGCAGGATCAACACGGTGGTGGCGATTCTGGGCAGCAAGACGCCGCACATCCAGAATCTAGCGGTCGGCGGCGTCACCAACCCGATCAACCCCGACAGCCCCTCCAACCTGACGGTCGAAAAACTGTTCCACATCAAGACCCTGATTGACGAGGTCGGCGATTTCATCAATCAGGCCATGCTCACCGATGTGGCCGCCATCGGCGCCTATTACGCCGACTGGACCAAGTACGGGGCCGGGGTGCTCAACTATCTGTCCGTGCCCGACATGCCCATGGACAGCAAGGGCACGGTGTTTGCCCTGCCCGGCGGCTACATCCCCGGCGGCGACATCACCAAGTTTGCGCCCATTGCCAGCCACAAGGAGAAGGTGCTCTACGACTCGATCAAGGAATCGATCAAGCATTCCTGGTACAACGGCAACTGGGACCGGTCGCCCTACGAGGAGGACACGATCCCCAACTACACCGGCTACGACTACGACAAGAAGTATTCCTGGGTCAAGGCGCCGACCTTCATGGGCCAGCCGGCGCAGGTCGGGCCGTTGCCGCACGTGGTGGCGATGTACCTTGCCGGGCATGCCGTCACCAAAAAATATGTCGACGCCACCCTGGCCAATGTTTCCGCCCTGGCCGGGGCCACGGTGGGCATTGACGCCCTCCATTCGACCATCGGCCGGATCGCGGCCCGGGTGGTGCGCTGCGCCGTGCTCCACGACACCATGAACGTCCAGTGGCAGGCCCTGATCGACAACATCGGCAAGGGCGACTTTGACACCTTCAACGGGCCGGTGTTTCCACGGGGCGAGCAGCGCGGCACGGGCTTCCACGAGGCCCCGCGCGGCACGCTTTCCCACTGGATTGTGATCGAAAACGGCAAGATCAAGAACTATCAGGCGGTGGTGCCTTCCACCTGGAACGCCGGCCCGCGCAACGGCGAGGACGCCCTTGGCCCCTACGAGGCCTCGCTGGTGGGCAATCCCGTTGCCGACGCCGAATTGCCGCTGGAGGTGCTGCGCACCATCCATTCCTTTGACCCCTGTCTGGCCTGCGCCATCCACCTGGTGGACGGCAAGAAAACGCCGATCAGCAAGGTCAAGGTGCTGTAATTATGGGAGAGGATGGCGTGAAAACGCTGGTGCTGGGCATCGGCAATCTGTTGATCGGCGACGAGGGGGTGGGCTGCAAGGCGGTTGAGGAACTGTCGCGCCGCTACACCCTGCCGGCTGCGGTCGAGTGCGTGGACGGGGGAACAGCCGGGTTTGAGCTGCTTTCCATGATCGACAGCAAGGAGCATCTCATTTTGATTGACGCCCTGCGCAATGATCGCCCGCCGGGGACTGTGGTGATGGTCGAGGACGAGCACGTGCCCAGGGCCTTTCTTGCCCGGACCACGCCCCACCAGTTGGGCATCTGCGACGTGCTCGCCGCCGCCCAGCTGTGCGACGCCATGCCCAAGCGGCTGACGTTGTACGGCATAGAACCCAAACAACTTGATGTCGGAATCGGCCTTTCTCCGGAAGTGGAGGCCGGAATGGAGAAAACCATCGGAGCCGTGGTCGAACAACTCCGTCACTTTGGATATGAGGTGAAACGCAATGGAATCAAATCCGAACATTAAAACCTGGACCCCGACGACCATCGTCATGGTCCTGCTGATTATCGCCGGCACCGTGATTGCCGTCTACCGGATGGTGATGGGCCTGGGGGCTTCCACCAACCTCAACGACGGCTACCCCTGGGGCTTCTGGCTGGGGCTGGACGTGCTCGGCGGCGTGGCCATGGCGGCTGGGGGCTTTATCATCGCCTGCGCCGTCTATCTGTTTAATTGGAAAAAATACCGGCCCATTGTCCGGCCGGCCATCCTCACCGCCTTTCTCGGGTATCTGATGGCGGTGGTGGCGCTCTTTCTCGATATCGGCCACCCCTTCCGGCTGCCGCATCCAGCATTTATGTGGCAATACCACTCGGTGATGTGGGTTGTGGCCATGCACGTTATCTTCTACACCACCACCCTGGCCCTGGAGTTCAGCCCCATGCTCTTTGAGCGGCTGGGCTGGGAAAAGGCGCGACAGGCGGTGGGCAAGGTGATGGTTGGCGCGGTTATCTTCGGCGTCATGCTCTCCACCCTGCACCAGTCGTCGCTGGGCGCGGTGTTTCTTATCTCGCCGTCCAAGATGTCGCCGCTGTGGTGGGACACCAAACTGCCCTTCCATTTCCTGGTGTCCGCCGTGGCCATGGGCCTTTCCATGGTCAGTTTCGAGACCATGCTCAGCGGCAAGTTTCTCCAGCACAAGGTCGACAAGGAGATTTTTTACGGGCTGGCCCGAGGCAGTTTGATTGTGCTCAGTTTCTATCTGCTGCTGAAGGTGTACCAGTTGTTTGCCGTGGCCAGTCCGGGCATGGCTTTTGACGGCTCGGTGGAAGGCAACATGTATCTGCTGGAAATGCTTATCGGGGTGGTTGTGCCTATCGGCATCCTCAGCGTCAAGAAGATGCGCACCAACATCAACACCATTTTCTCGGTCAACATTATGGTGATTGTCGGCGTCATCCTCAACCGGTTGAACGTCTGTCTGTTCAGCATGGAAAGCTACAATGCCTGGCGCGGCTTTTCCTACTCGCCGTCCTGGAAGGAGTTTTTGGTGTCGTTGGGCGTGATTTCGCTGGGCGTTTTTCTCTACAAGATGTCGGCTAAGCATCTGCCGCTGTTTTCACACTGATTCAAAGGAACGAGGCGACGGGGGTTGGGGGAACAGCCATGCGGGCGGTGCGTGTCCCGCCCGCATGGCCGGTCGCTTCGTCATAAGGCTCATTCCATTTCAACCGTAAACACGCTGCTTTGTCATATACAGGCGAGATCTCTCCCTTCTGTTGAGATGACAAAAAAAGAACGTTGGCCAAGGGGTAAAACCATCGTTTTTCAGGAGTTTCTTTGGGGCTGTCATCGACGAGCACAGCGAGGAGAAATCTCGTTATGGCTCGAGATTTCTCGCTTCGTGCGAAAGACACCCCCGTTTGGACGAGGTGTTGCCGTGACCATCATGCTTGGTTTGATTTGGAAATGGAATAAGAAGGCTCACGAGGGACTGCTGCCAATATGCGCAACTTGAAAGCAACAACGGCTCAAACGGCTCAAACGGCTCAAACGGCTCAAACGGCTCAAACGGCCAAAATGGCCCGAAACGTGTTTTTTCTTGTCGGGATGGCGGCAGCCGCGGTGCTGCTGCAAGCCGCCCCGGCTCTGGCCAGCGAGGAATGTCAGGAACTGGTGCGCAACAAATGCGGTTCCTGTCATTTCGTGACCTATATCTGCCCGAGGATTGCAAAGGGCAAGGGCGCCATGTCCTGGAGCGGGGTGGTCAAGGATATGGTCAAGGAGGGGATGACGGCTACGGACCAGGAACAGGAGAAAATAGTGCGCTGTCTGGCTGAACCAGACGCCAAAGTCAAGGCGCTTTGCCCCGTGAAGTAGCAGCCAGAACCGGGCCAAACACAAAGGGGCTGACGGCGCGCGCCGTCAGCCCCTTTGTGTTTGTAACATTTTGTTGGGCGGGCTCCTGTGCGGTTTCTTGACTTTCGCCCTGTTTTCCACCACTATGGAAGACATGAATAAGAAAGAGAAAATAAACGACAACCCGCTCTTGGTGGTTGACGACAACCCGGTCATCGTCAAGCTGTTGGGGGCGATGCTTGCCCAGGCGGGCTACCCGGTGACGTCGGCAAACAGCGGTCAGCAGGCCTTGGCGCTGCTCGAGTCTTTTCTGCCGGATTTGATCCTTTTGGACATCGACATGCCCGGCCTCTCGGGGCTGGAAACCTGTCGGATTATTAAAGGCAATCCGCGCACCGCCGACATCCCGGTCATTTTCGTCACCGCCAACAACGACAAAAGCAACATCGTCGCCGGGTTTGAGGCCGGGGCCCACGACTACATCATCAAACCGTCAACCAGAGAGGAACTGCTCGCCCGCGTCCGAACGCATCTGGCGTTGTGCAAGACCCAGCAAGCGCTCAAGGCCAGCCGAGCCCGCTACCGCGAACTTTCCTACATTGACGATCTCACCGGGTTATACAACACCCGCTACCTCTACCAGACCCTGCAGGCCCACCTCGATCAACATCCGCATCGTTCGCTCACCGTTGTTTTCATCGATATCGACCATTTCAAGCGGGTGGTCGACACCTATGGCCATCTCAACGGCAGTCGCGCCATTGCCGAATTGGCGGCGGTGGCCAAAGGGTTGCTGCCCAAGGGCTGTTACGGGGTCAGTTACGGCGGCGACGAGTTCGTGCTGGTGCTCGCCGGTCACGACGGCCGCACGGGCGGGCAGGTCGCCGAACAGATCCGCGCCGCAATTGCCGACAATCGCTTCCTGGTCTCGCAAGGCCTTGAGGTGCGCCTCACCGTCAGTTGCGGCATGGCCTCCTACCCCGAAGACGCCAACGATTTGGTGAACCTGCTGGGCAATGCCGATCACGCCCTGTTTGAAACCAAACGGAGGGGTAAAAACGCGGTTGTCGCCTACGCCGAGATGAAGGCCGCTCCGCAACAGGACGGCTTTTTGCCCGTCGATCCCCACTGAAGGCCGTTTTTTTCGGCTTTCTTCTCGTTGTTGTCTCGGTTTCTTCCCGGTCTCGTCTCGTTTAGCGCCGGTTTTTCTTGCGCGCCTTCTTGGCGGCCTTGTTCTTGGTGTCGCCGGATTTCTTCTTGTTCTCGGGTTTGTTTTTCTTTTCCGGCTGCTGCGGTTTCTCCGGCTGCTCCGGCGGTTGTTCGAGTTCTTCCTGGTGGAATTCGGCAAACCAGGAGATGTAGCCGTGGATGTCGGCCGGCATCCGCGCCTTGACCCAGGTCTGCAGCGATTCCTGCGCCGCCTCCCGGCTCAGTTCGCTCGCCACCTCAACATTGCCCCAACCGATAAAGCCGGGTTGCACAATCTTGTCGTCAAAGGCCTTGCGGATGATCTCCATCGAATCCCCGGGATGAAGATCGCACAGGGTTGCCGCCAGGTTGCCCCAGAAATAGGATTCGCGATCCGCCTCTTCACCGGTGAACAGCCCCTGGAGAAACTGGACCACCTCGTCTCGCCGGCTGGGATCAAAGGCCGCCACATAGGAAAGGGCCTCCATGGCCGCGCAGCGCACGTACTGGTCAATGGTCCGGTTGACGACCAGCTCCTTGATCGCCTCAATCGAGCCGTTGCAGGTGTTGTAGAGCAGGGTGGGCAGGGTTTCGGTGGTCATGTCGCCCCACAGATCGGCCAGCGGTTCCGGAGCAACGGAGAAAGCGCGGACCAGCGGCAGGTGGGCGGCGGGCTCGCGGAAATGGGACAACAGCGTGGCGGCGTAGACGTGGGCGTTGTGTTCTTCCAGCACCTGGCGCAGCGGGTTTTCGCCAGCGTCCTCGATGATCCTGAGCAGATGCGGGGTCAGCGCCTCCTGATGGTTCAGGGCTTCGTCCACCTCGTCGCGCAGATAGGTGCTGCTCAACAGATCGAACTTGGCAAGAAGGGTCTGAATTTCGGAATCGTTCATACCGGCGCACCTCAGGCATAGATGGGAAGAAGGGGCAAAAGTTGCGGCACTTTATATGCTTTTGCCCCGGCAGTCAACGGAATGTCGGCACCGGAAAGGGGGAGATTGGGTTACCGGGTCTGGAGGTTCAAGCGGAGGCCTGCGGGGGTGTTGACCGCCTGGATTCCCAGGGGGAGCAGCAGTTGAAACAGGGGGCGGCCGAAGTAGAACAGTTCCTGGGCTACCGAGAGACGGAAGCTGACGGCCGCCTGGGAACGCAAGGCGAGATCGCGGCCCGCGGCGGCTTCGAGCTCGGCCAGCCGGGGGGCGGTGAACGCGCCTTGCTCAATGTTCTCGCGGACGGTCAGCAAATCCGGACAGGGGCACTGCGTCTCATGTTCGCGCACCAGCGGCAGCAGCGGGTCGTCGTCGGCGATGCAGTCAAAGCGGGTCAGGAGGTCCTGTCCGGCTATGTCCAGCAGTGGCCCGGTGTTGGTGCAGTCGAGCAGGCCGCAGGCCATCGGCCGGTGCTCGTATCGGCCGCAACCTTTTGTTGCTTCGTCATAAAAGACGCACTGCCAGGAGCCGTTTCGCCCGGTCAGTTTCAGAAATTCGTGGGCGACAGGTTCGGGACTGGCGGCCAGCGGTTGGAAGGCCAACTCGCCCCGGCGCACGGTGATCAGGTCGTCCAGGCGAAGATGGCCGGCGCGCAGCAGCTCAATGTCCGGGCCGTGCAGGGCCGGTCCGCCCTGGCGGCAACAGGTTCCGCAGCGTTTGCAATTCCCGGCGTCGCTCACGGCAGCACGTCCAGGCTGTCGCCCCGGCGGAGCGTGCCGGGGACAATCACTTTGGTGAAAATGCCTTCGCGCGGCATGATGCAGTCGCCGACCTGCTTGAAGATGGCGCAGCCCTTGTGGCATTTCTTGCCGATCTGGGTCACCTCCAACACCACCTGGCCATTGCCCAGCCGCGTGCCAATTGGCAGCGTGGCCAGTTCGATCCCCTCGGTGGTGATGTTCTCGGCAAAGGCGCCGGGCTCAAGCTCCAACCCCTTATTGCGCATGAAGTTGATCGATTCCTCAGCCAGCAGGCTCACCTGCCGATGCCAGTCGCCGGCGTGGGCGTCGCCCACAATGCCGTGATCCACCTGGAGTTCCACGCTCTCCACCGGTTCCTTGTTGACGCCTTTTTCCCGACTGATGTTCAGTGATATGATTTTGCCCATGGTTTTTTAGTCTGTAGGTTGGTTGTGAGTCTTTTAGTCTGTAGGTTGTGCATTGTAGCCTGGATGCAGTGCAACGGAATCCGGGGAAAAGGTCAGGACGTATTATCGTGTTCCCCGGATTACGCTTGGGTTCCATCCGGGCTACTTGCTGATAAAATTGACCAGTTTAGATATTTTTTTTGGTTATAGGCAATAATTTTATGCATTAGTTGCAAGTGATCCCGTGCAGGATCAGCTGAATTCATAAATTGAACGGATGAAAAGTACATAAGTAGACTTGTCAATTCATCATCTAATTTATTCCACCAATTTTTATTGAAAAATATGTTTTCTGTGTTACCAAATATAACGGCAATCAATCTGTTTAAATCGTAACCACTTTTAATAAATGTTTTAATGAATGTGCTGGTTATTTTGTCCTCACAATTCCATACTAACAGTATAAAGCCTCCATATAAATCTTTTGAAATAGTTATTGACATTGCCTGGCATGAGTCAAGTTCACTCTTTTCTTCTATGTCTAATAAAAAATCTCCGTTAATATCATATATTGGTACAAAAATAGTGCTGCACATAACCTCTGGAGTGCAGTTGATTCGAATGAAAATATGCTCTAGTATCGGAATGTTTTTCGAGGATAGGCATAATCTCATGCTTTCGAAATTTTTATTGAGATCTGAAAAGGCCTCCCCTTGAGGTTGGAAATGGGAGGCAACTGTTGCTAGAGCATCTATAGGGTTGTGACCATCGGGAAGCTTAGCGTTGTAGATTTCCCTAAGTGCCTGGCCAGCGGTTTTATTCAGATAAAATACCCTTGAGTATGCTCTGAAATGGAACAAAAAAATTTGTTTGCCGGTTGGTGTGATATCAGTTTTTTCAATCTCAGAAAAAATCGAGTCATCATGATTGCTACAAAACCCATAATACGTTGAAGCTTCATTTATACTCAAACTCTTGGGGCGATATTTTCCAGCGTTGTAAATACGTGCCAGCTCATCATGAGTTGGGCTTGTAAAGGTGTACACATGCCCATCATTGGCAATGCTCCGCAAGGCTGCGACCGACACGCTATGTGAGCGAATTGCTTTGCGACAGTCATCCTCGCCAAATAAGCACGAATTGCATGACGTGCTTATTTGACTAATTTTTTTACACGTAATGGCATAATACGCATTAATTGGCAAATTGCCTGGTATGTCCTTCATTCATCACCACGGTAACTGCCCAATAATATTATTATCTGGATGCACTTTTTGCTCATGAGCACCTTACTTCGCGCCGCTTGCCTGCCCCACTGCACCGTGCAATGCCTAGCCCCTCAGCAGGACTCCCGACAGGAAAAATCATAGTAAAACGTACGTAAAGCACCAAGTCGTCGCAATGCACATCTTTTTGCTGAATTTATACATAGTGTCCGCCTGCACGGTAAAATTTATCCAGCCACTCTACATTGCAATGCAAGACGTGTTCGCCCTTTGGAAATCATTGCGACCTCATCACCCGTAAATGCTTCATTTTTTTCTCGGCGCGAAGGGTCAACCTAACAGACTACAGTCTAATCAACCTCACAACCTATCCTCCCATCAAATCCGTGCTCAGATACCGCTCGCCGGTGTCGGGCAGGATGAACACAATCCGTTTGCCCTGAAATTCGGGTCGGGCGGCGAACTGCAGGGCCCCGGCCAGGGCCGCGCCGCCGGAGATGCCGCAGAGGATGCCTTCCCGTCTGGCCAGGGTTTGCGCCTGACGGATGGCCTCGTCGTTTTCAACAGCAATAATTTCGTCGACCACCGACCGTTCAAAGTTGCCGGGCACAAATCCGGCGCCAATGCCCTGAATTTTGTGCGGTCCGGGTTTGCCGCCGGCGAGCACCGGCGAGGCGGCCGGCTCCACCGCCACGACGCGTATTGCCGGATGCTGCTCCTTCAGGAAACCGCCCGCGCCGCTGACGGTGCCGCCGGTGCCGACTCCGGCGACCAGGGCGTCGATTCGCCCCTCGCATTGCCGCCAGATCTCCGGCCCGGTGGTCCGCCGGTGCATGGCCGGGTTGGCGGGGTTGGAAAATTGGTCCGGCATCCAGGCCCCCGGCGTCTGCCGCTGAATTTCGCCGGCCCTGGCGATGGCGCCTTTCATGCCCTCGGCCGCCGGGGTGAGCACCAACTCAGCCCCCAGATGGATCAGCAGTTTGCGCCGCTCGATGCTCATGCTCTCCGGCATGGTCAGGATCAGTCGGTAGCCCCGGCTGGCGCTGACAAAGGCTAGGCCAATGCCGGTGTTGCCGCTGGTCGGCTCGACAATGGTCCCGCCGGGTTGCAGTATGCCCCGGTGTTCGGCGTCGTCGATCATGGCCAGGGCCACCCGGTCCTTGATGCTGCCCAGCGGATTGAAGGATTCGACCTTGGCCAGCAGTTCGACCCCGGTCTCGGCGCTCAGGCGTTGCAGGCGGACCAGTGGGGTGTCGCCGACGGCCTGGGTGAAATCAGTGCATAGGTTTTTCATGTTGTTGTCCTCTCAGGTTTCGACAGGGAGCGACCAGGAGCTGCCAAGATCGGCAATTGGGGGCGGGCCGCCATAAACTGCGGCCTCACGCAACCTCTGGGTGGAGATAGGGTTCGATGTCCACTGCATCAATCTGTTCCGGTTGCATGTACTGGGCGGCATAGTCGCGATAGACGCCGGCGCGCAGGAACAGCGCAAACAGGTCCGGATCAATATGCTGGTTGTCTTTCATCCGGGCCATGATGTCGATTGCTTCCGACAAGGTTTTGCCCTTTTTGTAGGGCCGGTCGGCGGCAGTGAGCGCCTCGAAGATGTCGGCCACCGCCACCATCCGGGCCGCCACGCTCATGTCTGCGGCCTTGAGCCTTCTCGGAAAGCCGGTTCCATTCATCCTTTCGTGGTGACTACCTGCAATTTCGGGCACTTGGCGCAAGTGTTTGGGAAAGGGCAGCTGCGACAGCATGATGATGGTCTGGATGATGTGTTCGTTGATTTTATAGCGTTCCTCAGGGGACAGCGTGCCTTGGCCGACCGCAAGGTTGTGGAGTTCGCCCCGGTTGTACAGCCATTCAGGAATATCGACCCGAAAACGCCACGGGTTGTCCGGTGGGATGCGATCCTGCGGCCGGCGCGCAAACAGGTGCTCTGGTTTGTCCGCGAGCAGGGGCTCGACCACCGGCAAGGGGGATGCCGGCATGCGGGCCTTGCGTTCCAATTCTTCATGGGAAACACCCAGCCGATCATCCAGGGTGCGGAGCCAGGTTTGCGCAGCAATGGCCTGCAAACGCTCGACCGCCGCAACCGTCATGGATTCGCCGCCTTCGTTGCAGCCGGCGACAAAGGCAAAATCATCGTCGAGCTGCTTGAGCGCTTCCCACAGCCGCGTCTGCGCCGTATGTTCGTCCTCGCCGGCGGCGATGGCCTTGAGGCAGGCAATTTCGGCGTCGCGCTTGAGCACCTCAAAACGCATCCGCACTTCGTGAATCCGGTCGTACAGGGTTTCCAGCTTGGTCGCCTTTTCAATGACATATTCGGGCGTTGTCACTTTGCCGCAGTCGTGCAGCCAGGCGGCCACATGGACGCTCTCCCAGCCTGCGGCGTCCAGTTGAAATGCCTTGAACGGGCCGGTTGTTTCTTGGCAGGCGGCGTGGGCCAGCATTTTGGTCAACTCCGGCACGCGCGTGCAGTGACCGCCGGTCGAGTGACTTTTGGCGTCGATGGAACCCGCAAGCATCTGGATGAACGCCGCGAACAGCTCCTTCTGGGCGCCGATAAGCTCACGGGTTTCGAGGGAAATGCTGGAAGAGTTGGACAAGGCGTTCACAAACGCCAAGCGGGTGGCGCCGATGGGAGCCTTCCTTTGCAGGAGCAGCACGCCAAGCACCTGCCGTTGACGATTGATCAGCGGCACCACCACGCTGAACCGGGCCTCGGTCTGCCGGATCAGGTCGCCAATGCCGGTCGGCTCTTCCGCTTCTCTCGCCTCTCCTGCCTTTTCCGCCTGCTCCGGGAACAACTCCCCGGTCAGGGTGATCTGTTGCCGGATGGCCTGCTGGATCAGCGACGCGTCGCCCTTGATCGGGATCGCGCGAAGTCCCTCGGAGAGGTCGGCGCCGTCTCCGCTCAAGGCCACGGTCGGCACGAGTTTGTCCTTGTCCGCCAGATAGAGGACGCCCGCCTGGCCATCGCTTGCCGACAGGGTTTCTCGCAACAGCAGGGGCAGCAAATGTTCGAAATCCTCTTCGGCGGCCACCGCCTGGGTGAGGTCAAGAAAGCGGCGGATGGCTCCCTTCATGCCGCCCATGGTGATCGAGAGTTCGTCCACCTCCTTGACCACCGAACGGAGCTGGATTGGGGTGGAGAACTCGAAGCGGCGGATCGATTCGGCCTCTTCGGCCAGTCGCCGCAAGGAGCCGGAAATGGCTCTGGAAATGCCCCAGGTGATCGGGACGGCAACCAGGAGGATCAAGAGGGTGAGGGTGATCGAGGTGGAGCGAAGCCGCAGGGCGGTGGCGAACAGTTCGCGATCCGGGATGGCCATAGCCAGAAAAATGGGTTGGCCGCCGTCGATCACAATTGGATGGATGCTGAGCCGCCAGTTCTCGCCTGCAATGCTGATTCGGCTGTTGTGCGCCTTGCTCCCGTCAAGTTGTTCGAGAACGGGCCGCAGACCGTGCAGGGCCGGGACGCCCAGGTCGTCGAGTTGCTTCAGGTGGGGCGGACCGTCGGGGGCATCGTCAACGGTTGTCTCTCGGGCGGCGTCTTCGTGCGCCAACACCAAGCCGCTGGTGTTGACGAGGGCGAGATGGCTGCTTGGCGTCACTTTTTGCCGGGCTAGGTTGGCTTCGATGGCGCCCAGGAGAATGTCGACGCCCACCACGCCCTTGCCGTTGGCCATGCGCTGGGCAACCGTAACGCCCACCTTCCGGTCTAAAAAAAACAGATAGGGCGCGGTCGTTACCAGGCCCTCGGAAGCCATGCCGCTGGTGTACCACGGTCGGGTGCGCGGGTCAAAATTGGCCGGATACTCGGGATGCTCATCCGCGCGCAACACCGCAAAGGCGGCGTCGAGATACACGTAGGCGCCTCTCGCGCGCCTCTGGCCCTGTTCAACGCTTTGCACCATGAAACGCGTGCCAGTCGGCGCGCTCAGGCTTTGTCGTTGCTCATCGTTTTGTATTTGCCGCACAAACAGGAAATCCCCCGATTCGTAGCCTACGAATACGGAGGAGAAGTTGTCGGAACTGGTCAATGCGTGTCGGATCGCGCCCAGCCTGCGCCAACGGCTTGGCAGGTTGGTGGCGTCGCCGACAACGTCATGGCCAAGCAACCCGGCGGCCAGGCCAGCCGGCGCGATAACGCCCCGGATTTCATTGACGATATTCTGGCTGATTTTTTCGGTTAGAGCCGTCGCCGACGCTTCCAGCGCGTCGCACGACAACTTGTAGCCGACCCAGGCGGTAACGCCCCCCACAAGCAGGACCACAATCAGAAAAAGGGTCAGAATATGGATATGGAGGGGGAAGCGGCGGTCCATAGCGGCCAGGGCGACTCTGTTGGCGGCAACGCGCATGGCGCGATGTCAGGCCGGATCGGCCCCGCACCGGACCAGGGCGGAAACAGGATGGGACAAGGCTGCGCGCTCCGTCATGGTCAATCGCCCTCCTGCGCGCCGATGTAGACCAGCTTGGGCTGTTCCAGCATCACCCGGGTGTCCGGGCCGATTGATTCGGTCAGCCAGACGTTGCCGCCGATGATCGAGCGCGCCCCGACCACGGTCTGGCCGCCCAGGATGGTGGCGTTGGCGTAGATGATGACGTCGTCCTCAATGGTGGGATGGCGTTTGACGTTGCGCAACCGCGCGCCCGCATCCTTGGGCAACGACAAGGCTCCCAGGGTGACGCCCTGGTAGAGCCGCACCCGGTTGCCGATGGTGGTGGTCGAGCCGATCACCACGCCGGAACCGTGGTCGATGAAAAAATGGGAGCCGATGGTCGCCTCGGGATTGATGTCGATGGCGGTGCGGTGGTAGGCGTGCTCGCTCATGATGCGGGGGATGAGCGGCACTCCCAGCTCATGGAGGCGGTGCGCCAAACGGTAGATCATGGTGGCGAACAGGCCGGGATAACTGAAGATGACCTCGTCCGAGTTGGCGGCGGCCGGGTCGCCGGTGAGGGTAGCGGCGATGTCCGATTCGAGCAGGCTGCGGATTTCGGGCAGGCTGTCGATCAGGTCGGCGGCGGTCTCGTAACTGCGCTCGCCGCAACGGCTGCACAGCTGGTTGTGACGAAAACAGTCGTGACGGATGGCCGAGCTGATCTGCCCGGCCAGATTCTCATACAACAGGCTGACCTGCTGCCCTAAATGGTATTCCAGGTTTTCCGGACGGAGAATCACGGTCGAGAAAAAACCAGGAAACAGGATGCGCTGCAGCAGCTCGATCAGGTCGATGACCTCGTTTTTCGAGGGAATCGGCACCGGTTCGATATGGCTGGCCCAACTGCCGCTTTTAAACCCCTCGCTGAGTCGCGCCACCACTGCCGGTATCGGATTGCGCACCGCATTGGCGGCAATCGATTCGCTGCCGCAGGAGCCGGCCAATACTTCTTTTTGTCCCATAATCAGCTCTTCCTGAAAAAATCGGTTCACGCCACCCGCTCCACCATCATGATGCCGTAGGTTGCCCGCAGGTTTTTGAAGGAGCGGACAATATTGCCTTTAAAATCGTGGTGGTGGGTGTTGATCGCCACCTCGCGCACCGTGCGCACCCCGGAAATGCGCAGAAAACGTTTGAAATCCCGGATGGAAATCACCCGGATGTTCGGGGTGTTGTACCACTCGTAGGGCAGTTGGTCGGTGATCGGGGCCATCCCGGTGAACAGGATCTGCAGCCGGGCCGACCAGTGGGCGAAATTGGGAAAACTGACGATCACCCGCTTGCCGATCCACAACAGGTCGTTCAGCAACTCCTTGGGATCGCGGATCTGCTGCAGGGTCTGGCTGAGCACCACCACGTCGAAACGGCCCTCGGGGTAATCGCAGACCTCTTTGCGGAAATCGCCCTGGAGCACGGTCAGGCCGCGTTCGATGCATTTGGCCACCTTTTCCTCGGAAAACTCGATCCCTGTGCCTTTGATCTGCTTGTGCTTTTTGAGATATTCGAGCAGGTCGCCGTGGCCGCAGCCCAAGTCGAGCACCCGTGAGCCCGGTTCGATCCAGGAGGCGATGACCTGGAGATCAAAGCGCATGGCCTCCAATTCCTGGTTATAGGCAGTGTTCATTGGCAACCCGATCAAGAAAACCGCTGATTAAACCGTCCAATCGAGAGTTGGGCAGAAGAAAGGCGTCGTGCCCCCACTGGGCCTCGATTTCACAGAAACTGACGTCGCTGCCGTTTTTTTTCAGGGCCGAGACTATGGCCCGCGACTGGTAGGTGGGGTAGAGCCAGTCCGAGCTGAACGAGATCACCAGAAAGGAGACCCCGGCCAAGGATTCGTTGACCAGCAGGTTGCCGCCGCCTCGTTCAAGGTCAAAATAATCGGCGGCCTTGGTGATGTAGAGCAGCGAGTTGGCGTCGAAGCGGTTGACGAATTTCTGCCCCTGGTGATGGAGATAGCTCTCCACCTGGAAGTCGCCGGTGAAGTCGAAGGACAGGGCGCTGCGGTGCAGTCGGCGGCCGAACTTCTCGCGCATCGATTCGTCGGAAAGATAGGTGACATGGCCGATCATCCGCGCCACCGCCAGGCCGTGGGTCGGACCGGGGCCGTCGTAGTAGTCGCCGTTGTTCCAGTCCGGATCGGCCATGATCGCCTGCCGGGCCACCTCGTTGAAGGCGATGGCCTGGGCCGAATGGCGGGAGGTGGTGGCCAGCGGAATGGCCGAGGCCACCATCTCGGGATGATCGGCGCACCAGCGCAGCACCTGCATGCCGCCCACCGAACCGCCGATCAACGACATCAGTTTGCTGACGCCCAGATGCTCGATTAACTGTTTTTGGGCCGTCACCATGTCTTTGAGGGTCACCATGGGAAAGGCCAGACCATAGGGTTTGCCGGTTTCAGGATTGATCGACGAGGGGCCGGTGGAGCCGCAGCAGCTGCCAAGGATGTTCGAGCAGATCACAAAATAGCGATTGGTGTCGATGGGTTTGCCCGGCCCGACCATGTTGTCCCACCAGCCGGGCCGTTCGTCGTCCTCATGCAGATACCCCGCCACATGGGAATCGCCGGAAAAGGCGTGGAGGATGAGCACGGCGTTGGTCCGCTCGGCGTTGAGTTCGCCCAGGGTTTCGTAGGCGAGCGTAATCGGACCGAGGCGGGCGCCGCAGTCCAGCACCATCTCATCCGGCGGCTCGGCAAAGGTGAACGTTTTGCGTTCAACCAACAGGCGCTTTTCCGCCGTCCCCACCGCGCCGCTCATGGTTGCCTCACTGCTTGCCTGACTCGTGCGGTCAAGATGATTGTCCTACAAAGTGGGAGCTTGCCGCGCTGTTTTCCTGATCGTTTCATGGGTGGAGTTATAAGCACAGGCCAGGGGATGCGCTACAAGAAAGTACGCCGGGACGCAAAGAGTGCCTGCGTCCCGGCGGCGGGCGGATCAGCGATCCGAGGGGAAGATGTCGCGGAATCCGGTGTAGTAGGAAAGCAGGGTCACGGCCATTGCCGGCAGGCCGGCGATGGGGATCAGCAGGAGGATGATAAAGAACATGCCGCCGCTGTGCCCGGACACCAACGAGCCGAGGCCCGCTGCCGCCAGCCCAAACAGCATCGAGGCCGCCGCTCCGAGCAGAAAAAAGACCAGGCCGTAGACCAGAAAGGCCGCCCAGTTTTTCAGCGTTGCCCGCAAGCTGAGCTTCAGGCTGTCCCAGGCGGGCAGATTTTCCAGGGCCACCAGGCAGGGGGCAAACCAGAAGGCCATCATGCCCGGAATCAGCAACAAAAGGACCACCAGGCTGCCCAGCAGGAGTGACGACGGGTGCTGCGCCATCATGGCGGCCGCCTGTTGGCTGTTGCCTCCCATCATCGGGCCCCAGAATTCGATGCCGACAATGAGCAACATGACGCCGCCGAGCAAGAGCGCTCCCAGGATATACAAGGCGCCAACCAGAAGCAACTGGTTGCGGTTGCGGCTGAAACCCTCAAAGAGGGTTGCAGTGGTGAAATCGTCGTTAAGGCTTTGCCGCTCGGCCGCATACATCAACCCGCCCGTCAGCACAGGGCAGACCAGCCAGGAGAGCAGGTTGCCCAGAAGCGGGATCAGTGAGAGCGTGATCCCAATCAGTGCAAACACCAGCATCATGCTCATCCAGCGCCATGGCGCCTCCAGGAACATGGCGAGGGCAGCCTTCACCCACTGCCAGCCGTGCGAGGCAGGCGTCTTGATGGGCTCGACCTCGCCGGGCGGCGTGGCATTGCGGGGACCCGAGTCGGCGGAGGCGCGGTTTGATTGGGACCGGTCGTTTCGGCGCGGCGGCGCTCCCCCCGAAACGCTGTGGTTGGCCGACTCCTGATGTGGGGATTGCACGGATTCGGAAGGAGTCGGCGGATGAGGCGCGGCGTCCTCCTGCGAGGTCTCGGGGGGCTTTTCGAGTTCGAGTCTGGTCGCGGCAGGCGATTCAGGCGATTCAGGTGGTTTAGGTGGTTCAGGCGGTGCAACCGGCATTGGCTGACAAGGCTGCAACTCCACCGCCACGCCGATTGCGGTCAGCGCGGCCCGGTATTGCTCCGCCACCTCAGGGCTGACGCCCTTTTTGACAACCGTCGGCTTGCCTGCGGCGAGCAGCCGCTCAACTTTGGCGCTGTCCAGTCGGGTCAACGCCGCCAGTTGCTCGACGGCCGTCGCAAAATCGGTTCCCGTCAGCAAGGCACCAGTTAATACAATATTGAAGGTCTCCACAACAGTCCGTCTCCTTGCATCCATGCAAAAGTATTTCAGGCGAGTCCGCAGGGCGGCTCGTGCCGCTTCATGAGCCGTTCGGCAAGAAGCCCGGGAGTACAATACGACCTGCACGCCTGGCTGCATCAGGCCGGCCGGTCAAATGACGCGGTCACGGGCAACAGATGCAGAGCGATTGAATTTTTGTATGAAATTGACGGGTTAAAGTCAAAGACTCTTTGTTTTTTTTGTGCGGAGCCTTGGATTGCAAGGGCTTGGGGCGGCGTGGTGCGGGGAGTTGTGTTCGGGTTTCGGTTTGCCAGTCGGAGCGGCAAAGGCTGCGCGACCACCGCGAGGTCGTCGTACAGGGCAGCCCTCAGGACAGGGCGCGTTGCATCCGTTGCAGGGCCTCGCCAAGCAGCGCGCGCGAACAGCCAAAATTGAGGCGGACAAAGCCGGGCAGGCCGAATTCAGCCCCGTCGGAAAGGCCGACGCCGTTCTGCTCGAACAAGCGGCCGGGGCGGCTGATCCCGGTCTGGCGCAGATCAAGCCAAGCCAGGTAGGTGGCCTCGACCGGCACCATGGTCACGCCGCTCATGTCGGCCACGGCCCGCATTATCAGGTCCCTGTTGCCGCGCAGGTAGTCAAGCAAGGCCAGCCGCCACGGTTCGCCGAAACGGTAGGCCGCTTCGGCGGCGGCGTAGCCCAGCAGGTTGACGTGGGGAACAATGCCGTCCATGGCCCGGTGCAACGATTGCCGCAGGCCGGGGTCGGCAACCACGGCAAAGGAGCAGCCCAGACCGGGGATGTTGTAGGTCTTGCTCGGGGCGTGGAGGGTGATGGTCCGGCGGGCGATCTCCGGTCCCAGCATCGCCAGGGGCAGGTGGCGTTTGTCGGGGTCCAGGATCAGGTCGGCGTGGATCTCGTCGCTGCACACCAGCAGATCATGGCGCAGGGCCAGTTCGGCCACGGCGCGCAGTTCCGGTTCGGTCCACACCCGACCCACCGGATTGTGCGGGTTGCACAGAAGCAGCAACCGGGTTCTCGGGCTGATTGCCCGCTCCATTGCCTCGATGTCCATCTCCCAGCGGCTGCCGTTTTGGCGGAGCGGCACGGTGACGGCGGTCCGGCCCATCAGGGTCGGCGCACTCATAAACGGCGGATAGATCGGGGTGCAGGTGACGACCTCGTCGCCGATATCGCCCGCCGCCCGACAGACGACGTTGAGGCCGCAGACCAGACCAGGCAGCCAGATCAGCCATTCCGGCTCGATGGTCCAGCCGTAGTGTTGTCGAAGATGGTCGGTTACCGCCGCAGTCAACGAGTCCGGGGCCAGGGTGTAGCCAAAGACGCCGTGGTCGATCCGGGCGTGCAGGGCCGCAAGCACCGCCGGCGGCGAGCGGAAATCCATATCCGCCACCCACAGGGGGATGACGTCGCTCCCCTGGTAACGGTTCCATTTGAGGCTGCTGCTGGCGCTCCGGTCCGGGGGGGCGTCAAAATCAAAGTCGGTCGTGTTCATTTTTGTGCTCCCGCGAGTCCGCAGCCTGCGGATTGAAGAGGGCGTCGCCACAGATAAACGGCGAAGCCAACAACCGCCAGTTCCAGGGCAAAAGACCAGTGGAGGATAAAATTGAGCCACCACGGTTTGTAGAGGGCCGGCACGGCAAACAACGAAAAGCGTTGGTCAACAAAGGGCGCGAGCCACCAGATGTCGCCGACAATGCTGTCCAGAACCATGTGCGCCAAGCCGTTGAGTGTAAAAATAAAGGCTAGGGCGGCATGGCATTGTTTGCGTCCCGACAGTAGCCATACGCCTGCCGCGAGCGACAACCCGAACCAGAGGAGAGGGAAATGGATGAAATAGGTGTGATGGTGATGCCGGCGGTGATCGACCAGATGGAAGTAGAGCATGTCGAAGTCGGGTGCAACGGCCCCCAGCATCCCGGCTAATACAAAACGTGTTCCCTGGGTTCCTGCCCACTGAAGGCGCGGTCGGAGCAGGACTGAAATGATGTAACCCGCAGGAAGATGGCCGATAAACATGGGCTTGGTCTCACGTCTCACTGGGCGCGCGGCAACCGCAAAAGGTGCGCCGCGCGCCTTCCAGACGACGGCATGGAGCTCCGATCTGGAAGGCGGACGGCGGAATTGTGCCGCGCGAGAACAGGGGAATTCTAATCCCTGGTCAACTGCCGATAGCGGATGCGGTGCGGCTGGTCGGCGTCGGCGCCTTTGCGTTTTTTGTAATCCTGCTCGTAATCCGAGTAGTTGCCCTCAAACCAGACCACCTCGGAGTTGCCCTCAAAGGCCATGATGTGGGTGGCGATGCGGTCCAGGAACCAGCGGTCATGGCTGATGACCACGGCGCAGCCGGCGAAGCTTTCCAGGGCCTCTTCCAGGGCGCGCATGGTGTTGACGTCGAGGTCGTTGGTGGGCTCGTCAAGCAGCAACACGTTGCCGCCCTCTTTGAGCATCCGGGCCAGATGCACCCGGTTGCGCTGACCGCCGGAGATCTCGCCGACCTTGTTCTGCTGATCGCTGCCGGTGAAGTTGAACTTGGCCACGTAGGCGCGGGCGTTGACCTCGCGGGTTCCCAGCCAGATGGTTTCCTGGCCCTCGGAGATAACCTCGAAGATGGTCTGCTTAGGATCGAGCGAGTCGCGGTTCTGGTCGACATAGGCCAGCTTGACCGTCTCGCCGATGCGGATGGCGCCGGAATCCGGCTGCTCCTGACCGGTGATCATCCGAAACAGGGTGGTCTTGCCGGCGCCGTTGGGGCCGACAATGCCGACGATGCCGCCGGGCGGCAGCGAGAAGTTGAGGTTGTCCACCAAGAGCCGGCCGTCATAGGCCTTGCACAGGTTCTCGGCCTCGATCACCAGTTTGCCCAGGCGCGGTCCCGGCGGGATGTAGATTTCCAGGTCCCCGGACGCCTTTTCGCTCTGCTGGTTGACCAGATTCTCGTAGGCGGTGATGCGGGCCTTGGATTTGGAGCGGCGGCCCTTGGGGCTCATGCGGATCCACTCCAACTCGCGGCCCAGGGTGCGCTGACGCTCGCTCTCTTTCTTCTCCTCCTGGGCCAGCCGCTTCTGCTTCTGCTCCAGCCAGGACGAATAATTGCCCTTCCAGGGGATGCCCTGGCCGCGATCCAGCTCCAAAATCCAGCCGGCCACGTTGTCGAGGAAGTAGCGGTCATGGGTGACGGCGATGACTGTGCCGGGATACTGCTGCAGGTGCTGCTCCAGCCAGGAGACCGATTCCGCGTCGAGATGGTTGGTGGGCTCGTCCAACAAGAGAATGTCGGGATTTTTCAAGAGGATGCGGCACATCGCCACCCGCCGTTTCTCGCCGCCGGAGAGCACCCCGGTCTTCATTTCCGGAGGCGGACAGCGCAGGGCCTCCATGGCCATCTCCAGGCGCGAGTCCAGGTTCCAGGCGTCGGTGGCGTCGAGCTTGTCCTGCACCTTGGCCTGACGATCAAGCAGGGCCTGCATGGCGTCGTCGTCCATGGGTTCGGCGAATTTTTCGTTGATGGCGTTGAACTCGTCCAGCAGATCCACCGTGGCCTGGGCCCCTTCCTCGACAATCTCGCGCACCGTTTTTTCCGGGTCGAGCATTGGCTCCTGGGGCAGGTAATCGATGGTGAAGCCCTCGGAGAGGATGGTCTTGCCCTCGTGCTCCTTGTCGATGCCGGCCAGGATGCGCAGCAGGGTGCTCTTGCCCGAGCCGTTCAGGCCCAGCACCCCAATCTTGGCCCCGTAAAAATAGGACAGGGAAATGTCTTTGAGGATCTGCTTCTGGTTGTATTTCTTGCTGACTTTGATCATCGAATAGATGATCTTGTTCGGTTCGTTGGCCATGCGCTCTGCTTCCTCTCTGCGGATATTTCGTAAAAATGCCCCGGTTGGGCGCCGGGGACGTTGTCGTAGCGTCGCTGTGCGTCGGGCGTCCGGCAAGGCGTTTACACCTTTTATGCCTCTGCCGCCGTGCGCCTCGCCATCTTACCCGCAACAGGCCGGTCCGGCAATTCTATCTGCTGTTGGCGATCTACTGCCATGAAAACTCTGCCGCCAAATCCAGAACGAGGTACGCCAGCTCTTCAGCGCCAATCCGCCAGGATCACGCCGCCAAGCGAAGCGGCAACGAGGGAAGAGGCTGAAAATATATGCAATGCCCTAACCGGACAATGCTGCCCTTATTCCTTTTTTTTTTGCGATAAAGCCTCAAGAGGCGGCGGAAGATAAAGGTCGAAGACCTTCAATAACCTTCGCCGGATGTAGCGCCAACGGACCTCAATCCGTCAGGTCAAGGCTCTCGCCGAAAGCCCGGCGAATAGAAACGCAATCGTCGCAGAGCCGTAGTGAAGGTACCCCGGGCATTGCCTCTGCAGAGTTTGCAATCCTGTAATCCCGCGTAGGTCTATCTCCACAGGATGAGCAGACTTCCATTGATTGCTCACGCTTGACAGAATGGCGCGCAATCATCCCCAGCTGAGGCTCAACCCTATCAATGATTGAGAACCATAAATCACTATGCGGTTCGATGCGCTCCATATGTTTCTTCACGTCATCCGGGTAATGATTCAGGAGCCAGGCACGGGCGACCTCGCGGCGATGTTGATCGTTTTTTACAAGCGTCTCGTAGAGGTTGATGAGAAGGCCCAACGTCTCACGTTCGGCGTCTTTTTGTTCAGCCTGATAGTAAGCAAGAGTGACAGCAAAGCGTATACCTCCCGAGTAAGCCTCACGTATGGTAGTGATGCAATAGCTCCGCAACTCGGATGACTTTACCGTCTCTTGAATGCTCTCCATTAGGCCAAGATCATATCGATAAGGATGTGTTTGAAGTTCGTACTTCCACAATTCCAAGTATCCAGAATCGCGGTAGGCCTGCGCAATCACGCTATCCCATTCCGGGTGCTCCTGCACCAGTCTGTCCACGTCCTGGAAATTCTCAACGCTCGTTTCGAGTTTGCGCGCAACGCTCAACACCATATTGTGTGCGTCATGCATCATCTCGATTGGGTTAGCTCGTGATGCCCGCCATGCGATTTCATCCTCATTGACGGGCTCCGTAATGTCAGATAACTCGATCAGTAACGGACTAACCCTCAAATCTTCCGGGGAACAGTAATCATGGTCCAGGACGAGTTGCACTCCGACGTTATGATATGCGCGAGCAACTAGCCGGGAGCAAAATTGTCGATTGTTTCGTGGTTTGGGACCACCTAGCACTGAGCGCGCGGCCTCGGTTTTGGAATAACGCGTGCCGATTTCAGATCGTGCAAAATCAACTATCCGCGCAGTGGTGTGCGCTGGTAATTCTTGTCGCAGTCGAAATGCGAACACCTCCTCGCCATCATCGAAGAGTTCGCGCTGTAAATTCCGTGCCTGAACACCATCGGCTGTGGAATCGATAATTGAACCATTTTGGACACAGATCATGGCATGCGAGACGACGCCACGGGTGAAATAGCGGATTGCTTTTCCAGCCTTCGTCGCACTTGCAGTGAGAATAATATCGCCTGGCGCTAGATTCTCATACTTGATACGTTTCATCTCCTCATCGGACCCTCAGCGCCCAACTCGTCAGTCCCATGCACAAGTTACTGGGTGAATGGTGTGCCGCCCAAAGCGGTTGATAAGTTTTTGGGTCCACCTCTTGAGAATAGATGATCTTGTTCGGTTCGTTGGCCATGCGCTCTGCTTCCTCTCTGCGGATATTTCGTTAAAATGCCCCGGTTGGGTGCCGGGGACGTTGTCGCGGCGTCGCTATGCGTCGGCGGTTCCGGCAAGGCGCTCACGCCTTTTACGCCTCTGTCCGCCGTGCGCCTCGCCATCTTACCCGCAACAGGCCGGTCCGGCAATTCTTCTTGGCCACATAACGGCGCAATGGAGCCGCCGGCAGGGCGGTAGCTGGTTGCCGCTTCTGGCGCTAGGGTTTGGTTTCCGGGTCGGTTTCAAGGTCCTGATACGCGGCGACGACAAAGCGCGGGGTGCAGACCGCAAGGAAGATGAGATCAATCGCGCCGGTGTTGGCGATGCGCTGGCGGCAACCGGGCGGAATCTGCACGGCGTCGCCGGGGCCGACCGGCCTGGGCGGTTGGTCGCCGATCTCAACCAGGCCGTTGCCCTGGAGGATCAGATACCGTTCCCGGATGGCCGCAAGGCTGTGCCAGCGGGTGGTGCGGCCGGGTTCCACGCGGGCGCGGGCCACCGACGCCGCCGGGTCCTCGGGGGTGTTGTGCAGTTCAATGATGAAACAGCCTTCCTCAAAGTAATATTCGTCGCTTGCCATGGTTGTGCTCCGTGGTTGATCGGCCGTATCAATCAATGGCCAGGAAAACGCCGAACGCCGCCAGGACGGCGCCGGCGCATTTTTCGATTCTGAAAATCCACGCGCCCAGCCAGGTTTTGACGCGGTTATTGCCCAGGGCCGCCGCCAGGCCTGCGTCCCAGAACAGCACCAGCGCCGCCATCCACAGGCCGTACAGGGCGCGCGCCCCGAGGCTGGTCTGCGGCGAGACCATGGCCGTGAACAGGCTGAGGTAGAAAACCGCGTTTTTGGGGTTGAGCAGCCCCGACATGAATCCCAGGGCAAACTGGCGCCGTAGGCTGGGAACATGGAGCGCCGAGCCTACGCCGCCGTTGTCCAGGGGCCGCATGGGCGCGCGCAGCAGCAGGACGCCGATGTAGATCAGGTAGGCCGCGCCCAGCGTGCGCAGGACGAGCATCAGCTCCGTCCATTGCCGCACTGTTTCCAGGCCAAGCACCGCCAGGAGCAGGTAGACCGCGTTGGCCCCGGCAATGCCCGCGCAGACCGCAAAGGCATACCGCAGCGGCAGGCGCAGGGCGGTCTGCAGGATGAGAAAGAAATCTGGCCCTGGGCTGAGCAGGGCCAGGAAATGGGCCGAGGCAATGAGCAGAAACTCCATGAACTCCTCCGTTTTTGCGGGGGAGCATAGCCGGTTGCGGCTGGCAATTATTGGATAAAATTGACCTGGTATTCCCTCGGGGTGACTGTGGTCATGGCCTTGAAGTGGCGGTGGAAATGGCTCTGGTCAAAAAAACCGCATTCCAGGGCGGTCTCGCCGATGTCGCGGCCCTGCTGGAGGAGGCGTCGGGCTTGGTTGATCCGGCAGTTCATCCGGTAGGCGTGGGGGGTGATGCCGGCGGCCTCCTTGAATTGACGGATCAGGGTGCAGGCGTTGGCGCCGAGATCTGCGGCCAGTTGCTCCAGGGTGAGATCGTCGGCGAGGTCGGCGGCCAGCCGGGCCTTGAGCTGCTCGACCCGCTGGGCGGCGGGCCGAATCGGTTCGCCGGGTTCGCAGGTTTGGAGAAAGATTGCCGTGGCGAGATCAACCAGATGCTGTTCCTTTTCGAGCAGCGGACTGTCTGCGGTCAGGATTGCCACCGCCGCAAGGTACTGGTCGTACAGGGCCGGATTGTCGAGCAGGGAAGAGCGCGTTGGCGCAAACCGTTCGCTCTGCCAGAGCGATTGCTGCACCCGCAGACACCAGTCAGTTTCCAGGTAGAGCATGCAATAGCTGCGCGGGGCGGCGTTGTCCTGATTGCAGGCGTGCAGGGTTTCCGGGTTGATCAGGGCCAGCGCGCCGGGTCGCAATCGGTGGCTGCGGTCTGCCGCCCGGTAGAGGATCTCGCCCTGAGTGACCGCGCCAATGCTGAAGCAGCCGTGGATATGGGGTTTGAAGGTGCGGACGCTGGCCTGCGAGACACGGCATTCGACAAAGGGCAGCCGTGGATCGGTGAAAAAACGTTCCTGGCGCATGGCGACGCTCCTCTCAATGAGGCTTGAGCCTGAACCTGGACAAGGTGCCCTAAACCTGTTGGCCCCGCGCCGTCAGCATCGGCCAGCACTGGGACAGCAGCATGCCGGCGAGCATCAGACCGCAGCCGGTCAGGGCCCGGCCGGAGAGCGTCTCGCTCAGCAGCAGCCATCCGCCGAGGGCGGCAAAGGGCGACTCCAGGCTCAGCAGAATGGCGGCGTGCGAGGGGTGGGCCTTGCGCTGCACCACCACCTGCAGGGTGTAGCCCGCGCCCACCGAGCAGACGCCTCCGTAAAAAATGGGCACAGCCGCGTCTCGGATGGCCTGCAGGGTGATGGTTTCAAGGAACACTGCGGTCAGCAGGCTGAGCGCGCCGCACACGAAGAATTGGACCATGGCCAGACGCACCGGCACGGTTCGGGGCGAGAGCCAGGACAGCGCCAGCACGTGGCCGGCCCAGAAGATCGCGCCGATCAACTCCAGCAGGTCGCCGGGTTCGAGTCGGAAATCCTGAGTGACGCTGAGCAGATACAAGCCGACAGTGGCGGCTGCGGCCCCGATCCAGGTGCCGGCGTTGGTTCGCTGCCGGAAAAAGAGGCCGATCATCGGCACCAGCACCACATACAGCCCGGTGATGAATCCGGCCTTGCCGGCGGTGGTGTATTGCAGGCCAACCTGCTGCAGGGTGGCGGCGATGAACAGCACCACCCCGGCCAGCAGCCCGGCCTTGGCCAGGGGGATTTGCTGCTGCTTCGGCGCCAGGGGAACCGAGCTTCGTCCCAGGGCCAGCGGCAACAGACAGAGGCCGCCGAGGATAAAACGGATGCCGTTGAAGGCGTAGGGGCCGAGGTGATCCATGCCGACCCGCTGGGCGACAAAACCAAAGCCCCAGATGAGCGCGACCAGGAGCAGGAGCAGATCGGCCTGGGCGGTAGCGTGTTTTTCTCCTTGCATTCTTACCGGTGTCCTGTTTTCCTTGAGGAAAAGTTGTTGTTTGGAGAAGGGGAAAAGAAGACGCACGCCTCCCTTTTCCGGGCAAAAAATCAAACTCTTGCGGAGCGTACACATGTCGAAATTTGTTCAGCTGACGACGGCTGCGATGATCCTGGCCGCCGTTTCCGGGTGCGGCGTTCAAAAATATGTCGGCTTGGAGGGCGACGACCGGACCGTGTACAGCGGGCCAATGTATCCGGCCACCAGCAAAATAGCCATTGCTTTTCAACCGGCCCAGGTGGGCAAATCCTGCCGGGTCTTTGCCGAAGCCCTGGCGCAGTTTCCCGCCAACGCCACGGGCAAGGATATTGAATCCGCCGTGCTCGGCGAGGCCGGGAAACGCGGCGCCGAGCAGGTGCTGATCGGCCGGAGCCGGCAGGCCGAGGACGACGAAGGCCTACAGTTTCTGTACTTCGGCCCGACCCACGAATACCTGTGCTCGGATCAGTGCGGCGGCTGGAGATTTGGTTACGAGTTCTGGGAAAAACAGGGGGAATGGGTGTCGCTCGGCTATGGCCAATGGGGCAGGAGCGAGGCCCGTTTTGAAAGCCCGCTGGTCATGCAGATGGTCATGCTGCGCTGCCAGTAAGGCGCGGTCGAAATCGTGTTCTCTTTCTCCATCAAGCGAATAATGAAGCGCAGCGCAAAACCTTGCCGACAAAGGTTTGAGATTTCTCCTCGCTGTGCTCGTCGAATGACAGCCCCAAAGAAACGCCTGAAAAACGATTGTTTTATCCCTTGGCCAACGTTCTTTTTCTGTCATCTCGACCGAAGGGAGAGCTCTCGCCTTTATAGGACAAGCAAACACGGTTCGCTTTTGCAATCGAAAGAGCATTAAACACCAACGACCGGGTCGGAAACACTTTCCGGCCCGGTCGCTTCGTTGTTGCGGCGGATGTTCGCGCTATCTGCCGAATGCACTCGGCAGATAACCCCTCCAGCTTTACTCCCTTTCCACCCGAATCACCTGCACGGCGGCCATCTGGCGGATGCCGCTGCGGGTGACCCGAGCCCCTTCGACCACGGCGATAATCTCGCCGGCATGGACGTATCCCCATTCCCGCGCCATGGCCAGCGAGCGAAAGACCATCTCGGTGCGGCCCAGATCCTCGCGGATGATCAGCGGAAAGATGTTGTTGTACAGGCCCGCGTGCCGCGCCACATGCAGCGACTTGGTCACCAGCAGGGTCGGGGCCTTGCGGTTCCACTTGGAGAGAATCGGATAGAGCGTGCCGTCCGGATCGATCAGCAGGGTGGCGCTGGTGGTGCTGAGATTGGCCACCACCGAAAGGGCCGGGTAGACCGCCGCATCCTTCTCCAGTTCCTCGACGTGTTCGGCGCTGGGGCGGGAGTAGCGCTCCTCCTCGCAGATGATCGAGGCCATGGTCCGCACCACGTTGACCGGGTCGACGCCGGTGGCGGTCTCCTGCGACAGCATCACCGCGTCGGTTCCCTCCTTGATCGCCATGCTGACGTCAGTCACCTCGGCGCGGGTTGGCCGGGCGTTGACGGTCATGGAGTCGAGCATCTGGGTGGCGGTGATCACCGGGGTGTTCATCTCCCAGCAGAGCTGAATGATCCGTTCCTGGATGCGCGGCACCCGCGCCGCCGGCAGTTCAACCCCCATGTCGCCCCGGGCGATCATGATCGCGTCGGCCACCTCGATGATCTCGCGGATGTTCTGCACCGCCTCCGGCTTCTCGATCTTGGCCACCACCTTGAGATTGCGTTTGCCCGAGGACTTGATGTAGTTCTTGATCCGCCAGACGTCCTCGGCGCTGCGCACAAACGAGAGCGCCACGTAATCGATGGAATGGTTGAGCCCCCAGTCGAGGTCCTGCCAGTCCTTCTCGGTGACGCTGGGCAGCGAGAGCGCGGTGGAGGGCAGATTGATGCCCTTGCTCGATTTCAGCATGCCGCCGACAATCACCTCGCAGTGCACCTCGTCTGCGCCCTCCTTAAGCACCCGCAACTCCAGCAACCCGTCGTCGAGCAGCACCGGATCGCCCACGCGCAGATCGGCCAGAATAACCGGGGTGATGGTCGAAATCCGGTCCACCGTGCCTTCAATCGGTTCCGCCTGAATCACCAGCACCTCGCCGGTGAGCAGGCGAATGGCCCCGTCCTGCATCAAGCCGGTGCGGATCTTGGGGCCGCACAGGTCCTGGAGTACGGCAATCGGCTTTTCCCAGGCCTTTTCCGCCTCGCGCACCGCAAGCAAGGTGGCCTCGTGGGCCTCGTAGGTCCCGTGCGAGAAGTTGAGCCGGGCCACATCCATGCCGGCCAGGATCATCTTGCCCAGCATCTCCGGGGTGTTGCTGGCCGGGCCGATGGTGCAGACGATCTTGGCCTTTTTGTTGACGCTGGTGTGTTCCAGCCGGGGAATGCTGGCCAGCCGTTTGAACAGGTCGTCGAAATCAAAGGGCTTGGCTATCACCCCCAGCACGTTGGCGGCCTCGCCCAGCCGCTCCAGCATTTTCGGGTCGTCGGGAGTGGAGGTGATGATCAGAATGGGCAGATGCGGGCTGACCACCTGGATGGCCTCGATGAACTTGAACCCGTCCCAGTGCGGCATTTGGATGTCGCTGAGGATGACGTCGTAGGCGCTCGAGGTGGCCCGCTGGAACCCCTGGTGGCCGTTGTCGGCGGTGTCGACGATAAACCCTTCCTTTTCCAGACGGGTGCGCAGCAGGTGTTGGGTGGGTTTGGAATCTTCAAGAACGAGAATGCGCATGGCAGGCTCCGGAGCGGATTTCAGGTTGTTTTCAATGATTCTCTGTAGCATAGTGGAAAAACGACAAAAGAGGCAAAGGGAAATGTCCGGGGTGGGTGCGAACCGGCGGATTTCCCGGTTACGGTGATCGCAGGATGAACATTCGGGGAACCCCCGAAAACGTGGAGGAAGGTATGCAGGTGATTCTTGATTTATGTCTTGTGCCGCTGGGCGTGGGCGTTTCCGTTTCCCAGTATGTGGCCGAATGCCACCGGGTGCTGCAGGAAACCGGGCTGAAACACCAGCTGCACGCCTACGGCACCAACATCGAGGGCGAGTGGGACGCGGTGATGGCGGCGGTCAAGCGCTGCCACGAACGGGTGCACGAGATGGGCGCGCCGCGCATCACCACCACCATCAAGCTTGGCACCCGCACCGACCGTGAACAGACCATGGCCGACAAGGTGCAGAGCGTGGAGAAGAAGCTGCAGTAGACTGGGCGGGGCAGGGCGTGAAGGGGAGTGTTTGCAGGGGGAAACGGGAAGGCGCGCTCGTTACATCCGCGATTCCACCAATTCCTGCGCCGCCCCCTGCCAGGCGCAGGCCCCGCAACACAGGCGGTCCGGATTGATCGGGGCCGCGTCCGCCGCAATCCTGTCTGGCTGGGCAATCACCGGGTTGCGCTCCGCATTCATCTGAAAAACGATCCGTTCGCCCTGGCGGGTGGAGACGAACAGTTCCGAGCCGCATTTCGGGCAGGCCAGCAGGTCCATGGTTTCATGCTCCTCGGTGGCGGCTATTGCAGGGCGGCGTCATCGAGAAATTCGAGCGACATGTTTTCATCCTCGCCCGCCGACAGCCGATACTTGCCCCGTTGCAGCAGGGTGATGCCCTGGCCGGCGGCGGCCGTCTGGATGGCGGCAAAGAGATGCTGCGCCTCGTCGTCGCCGGTCTCGACGTTGACGTGGAAAAAGAGCATTTCCCCCACCTCGCCAAACTGGAGCAGCACCGGGTTGTGCATTAGAAACACCAGGTCGTCGTAGGCGTAGGTCACTTCAAGGCCGATCTGTTCCAAGAGTTGCTTGACCGCGCCCAGCGGTCGGTACGGGAGTGCCATGGTTCTCTCCTTGTTTGGCGCGCCGCGTCGACGAGGGCAAGGTCAAGGGAACCGCCGATGCCCGTGGCCGTCTGAACCTTTTCTCGTTTCCGGAGGACGCGTGTGAATGATTATTTGCCTGATCCCTCTTTGGGACTGTAGGTTCGGATCGACTGAACGCCGCTCCAGTCGTAATAGCTGTTGATCATCTTGCCGTCCGCTTCCTCGGTGATGCGGATAAACCCCTCGCCGAGAAACAGCACGGCGTTTTCAAACTGTCTGCCTTCATTGATCTGTAACGCCATACCGTTGCGCAGTTTGCGCGATAAGGTGCCGTGCACCGGCATGGAGGCGTATTCCAAAATTTTTTCCCATGTTGCTTGCATCTGTTGCGTCTCCTGTCGCGCCCTTCGTTGAGAACGGGGAAAGACAGTTCCCTTGATCCTGGATAAAGCAAGCGTCGCGCCAGGAACGGGATGTTTGATTTTGTTAATTGTTTTCAATTGGTTGTCCTGCTGATGCCCGTCGCTGTCTGGATGGCCCGCGTCGCCTGCGGACGGCTGCTTGTGGATTGTTGTTCAATACGGTTGCGAGTGCGACGTTTTTGTCGATCCGGGGCGGCGAGATGCTGTCGCCGCTGGCTGATTGGTTCGGTTTTTGTGGCTATTGCTTGAGCATGCGCAGCCAATGCTGGTATACTGGCCCTCATTTTTTTCTAAAGGAGCTTTCCATGGCGCATGAACTACACCTTGATCTGGCCGTGCTGGGCGGCGGGCCGGGCGGATACGCGGCAGCCTTCCGCGCCGCCGACCTGGGCCTTTCGGTCTGCCTGATCGAGCAGGGCGGCCGGCTGGGCGGGACCTGCCTGAACGTGGGCTGCATTCCCTCCAAAACCCTGCTGCACGCCTCTGCGGTGATTGAAGAGGCGCAGGCGGCCGCCGAATTCGGGGTCTGTTTCGGCCCGCCGCAGATTGACCTGGATGCTCTGCGCAGCCACAAGGCCAGGATCGTCAGCCAGCTGACCAACGGCCTGGACGGACTGTGCAAGGCCCGTAAGATCACCCGGCTGATCGGCCGGGGAACCTTTGTTGATCGGCAGACTCTGCTGGTTGACGGCAAGGACGGTGAAACCCGGGTGCATTGCGCCAACGCCGTCATTGCCTCTGGTTCGCATCCCTTTGTGTTGCCCGGATGTCCGGACGATCCCCGCATCTGGGACTCCACCGATGCCCTAGCCCTGACCCGCGTGCCCGAGCGGCTGCTGATCGTCGGCGGCGGCGTCATCGGCCTGGAGATGGCCCAGATCTACGGCGCGCTGGGCGCTGCAATCACCATCGTCGAGTTGCAGAACCAGATCATCCCGCCTGCGGATCGCGATCTGGTGCAGCCGCTGTTTCTGAAGTTGAAGAAGCGCTACCGGATATGCACCGAAACCAGGGTGGCGGCAATCACCGCCCAACCCGCCGGGATTGAGGTGGCGCTTGAGGGCAAAACCGCGATTACCGAGACCTTTGACGCGGTGCTGGTGGCGGTCGGGCGACGGCCCAACACCCAGGGGTTGGGGCTGGAGACCCTCGGCCTCTCGCTGGACGAGCGCGGCTTTATTCCGGTCAACCAACGCCAGCAGACCGCGATTCCCCACCTCTACGCCGTCGGCGACGTGGTGGGCGAGCCGATGCTGGCCCATAAGGCCACCCATCAGGGCAAGGTTGCCGTCGAGGTGATTGCCGGCCATGACGCGGCCTTTGCCCCCCGGTCCATTCCTGCTGTGGCCTACACCTCGCCCGAAATCGCCTGGGTGGGGCTGACTGAAAAAGAGGCGGAACAGCAGGGCGTGGCCTACAACAAGGGCAAGTTTCCCTGGGGCGCCAGCGGCCGGGCCCTGAGCGTCGGCGCCGGCAATGGGGTGAGCAAGGCGTTGTTTGACGCCGCCACCGGCCGCATCCTGGGCGCCGGCATCTGCGGCCTCAACGCCGGCGAACTGATCCACGAGGCGGCCCTGGCCCTGGAGCTGGGAGCCACGGCTGCGGACATCAGCAAAACCGTGCACGCCCATCCCACCCTGGCTGAAACCTTTGCCTTTGCCGCCGAAATGGTCGAAGGCTGCATCACCGACGTCCTGCCGCCCAAGAAAACGGGCCGGGCCAAATAAACGGAATTCGACCATGCGCCTGACCCTTGACGCCCCGCTTGACATGCACCTGCACCTGCGCGAGCAGGAAATGCTCGACCTGGTGGCCCCGTTCAGCGCCGCCCAGTTTGCCGGCGGAGTGGTTATGCCCAATCTGATCCAGCCGGTGGACACCCTAGCGCGGCTGCGCGATTACCGGGCCGCCATCCTCCGGGCCTGCGGCGGCGCGCCTTTCCATCCCTACATGACCCTGTTCTTCCGCGAATACAGCCGGGAGGAGCTGGTTGAGGCCAGGGGGGAGATCATCGGGCTCAAGCTCTATCCGGCCGGGATCACCACCCAGAGCGAGGCCGGGGTCAACGATTTCGACCGGATCGGCCCCACCGTGGCCCTGCTCGAAGAACTGGACATCCCGCTGCTGGTCCACGGCGAGACCAACGGCTTTGTGATGGATCGGGAACGGGAATTTCTGCGCGTCTACCAATGGCTGGCCGAGACCTTTCCCCGACTGAGGATTGTGATGGAGCACATCACCACCGCTGAGGCGGTTGCCTTGCTCGACAGGTATGAAAACCTCGCCGCCACCGTCACCCTCCATCATCTGATGATCACCCTGGACGACGTTGCCGGCGGCCTGCTCCAGCCGGATCTGTTCTGCAAACCCATCGCCAAGACGCCCCGCGACCGCGAGGCCCTGCGTCAGGCGGTGTTTGCGGGGCATCCCCGGTTGATCTTCGGATCGGACTCGGCCCCGCATCCCCGCCACAAAAAGGAATGCTGCGGCTGTGCAGCCGGGGTGTTTTCCGCGCCGGTGGCCTTGCCGATGCTGGCCCAGCTGTTTGAGGAGGCGGAGCGGTTGGAGCGGCTGGCGGATTTTGTCTCGACCAACGGAGCCCGGTTTTACCGGATCACCCCACCGCAAAAATCCGTGGAACTGCTCCGCACGCCCTGGCAGGTTCCGGAACTGTGCGGCGCGGTGCGCCCGTTCCTGGCCGGGCAAACCCTGCGCTGGTCCCTGGACGAAGGCAGCCGGGTTCGGGGTTGATTGGAGCGAAGCCATGAAGACGACAAGCAAAAAAGGAGCGACCGGGCTGGTTTATTCCAGCGAACACGGCAGAATCTGTCCCGGCTGCAATCGACCGGTCGCCTCCTGCGGCTGCAAGGCAATGGCCAAGGCCCCGCAGGGCGACGGCATTGTCCGGGTGGGCCGACAAACCAAAGGGCGCAAAGGCAGCGGCGTGACCACGGTCAGCGGCCTGTTGCTTGGGGCTGATCAGCTCCGCGACCTGGCCGGACAATTGAAAAAGAAGTGCGGCGCCGGCGGCGCCGTCAAAGACGGGGTGATCGAAATCCAAGGCGAACACCGCGACCAGCTGGTGGAGACCCTGGAAAAGCTCGGCTACACGGTCAAGCGCGCCGGCGGCTGACCGCCTCGGCGTTCCTGTCTTGAATTCGTCGTCTGCGCGCCTCTTCCGGGCGCCAGCGACGCATCCACGCACGCGGGCTGTTTGCGCCTCGCAGCCAAACGGTCCGTCCATGTTGTTTCAACCCAGGAGAACACACCATGCCCCGATCCTATCCCCACGCCTTTGCCCGCAATTTTCTCGGCAATGCGCCCCTCTGGTACAAGTTGACCATCCTGCTGTTTTTGGTGGTCAATCCCATTTTGCTCAGCAAATACGGGCCGTTCATCGCCGGTTGGGTGCTGATTGGTCAGTTCATCTTCACCCTGGCCATGGCCCTGAAGTGTTATCCGTTGCCGGCGGGCGGGCTGCTGGCGATCGAGGCGGTGTTCATCGGCATGACCAAGCCGGAGACCGTCTACCATGAGGCCCTGAACAATTTTGAGGTGATCCTGCTGTTAATCTTCATGGTGGCCGGCATCTTTTTTATGAAGGATTTTCTCCGCTTCACCTTCACCCGCATCCTGGTCAAGGTGCAGTCGAAATACAAAATTTCCCTGCTCTTCTGCTTTGCCGGGGCCTTTCTCTCCGCCTTTCTTGACGCCCTGACCGTCACCGCCGTGATCATCGCCGTGGCCTACGGGTTTTACGACATCTATCACCGCTACATTTCCGGCAAAGACAGCAGCGCCGACGTCTATGACCTGAGCAGCGATCTGGCGCTCAAACAAACCGAGCAGGAGGAACTCAAGCAGTTTCGGGGATTTTTGCGCAATCTGATGATGCACGGCGCGGTGGGCACGGCCCTGGGCGGGGTCTGCACCCTGGTGGGCGAGCCGCAGAACCTGCTGATCGGCAGCGAGATGGGCTGGACCTTCATGACCTTTTTCCTCAAGGTCGCGCCGGTTTCCCTGCCGGTGTTGGCGGTGGGGTTGGGGACGTGCTACTACGTGGAAAAAAAGCGATGGTTTACCTACGGTTTTGAACTGCCCGGCAACATTCGTTCCCACCTGCTGGAAACAGAAACCCAAAGGGACGCCAAGCGCGGCTTTCAGGGGAAGATGAAGCTGGTTATCCAGGCGATTGCCGGCCTTTGGCTGATCGGCGCCCTGGCGTTTCACCTGGCGGCGGTGGGCCTGATCGGCCTTTCGGTGATCGTCTTTTTGACCGCTTTCAACGGCTTGGTTGAAGAACACCAGATCGGTAAGGCCTTTGAAGAGGCGCTGCCCTTTACCGCCCTGCTGGTGGTCTTTTTCGCCATCGTCGCGGTCATCCACGACCAGCATCTCTTTGCCCCGGTGATCAACTACGTGCTCAGCCTCCAGGGCCATGCCCAGCTGGCCGCCTACTACATCGCCAACGGCCTGCTTTCGGCCATCTCCGACAACGTCTTTGTGGCCACGGTTTACATCTCGGAAACCAAGACCCACTTTGTCGCCATGCTGGGCGCCATACCGGACATCGGCATGACCGGCGAGCAGCTGATGGACAAACTCACCGACCCGCATGTCGCCCGCAAGGAGGTCCTGGCCGGCCTGCCGCAGGCGGCGGCCGAGCAGGCAGGCGCCTTGATGCGCCAGCTTGACAAGCTGGCGGTGGCCATCAACACCGGCACCAACATCCCCAGCGTCGCCACCCCCAACGGTCAGGCCGCCTTCCTCTTCCTGCTGACCTCGGCCCTGGCCCCGGTCATTCGCCTCTCCTACGGTCGCATGGTGCTGCTGGCCCTGCCCTACACCATCACCATGTCGCTGGCCGGCTTGGCGGCAACCTACCTCTTTCTCTAAATCCGGAGTTTGCCATCGCCCCAAAACACCAAGGGCTATCGAATGTCGATAGCCCTTGGTGTTGGTCGGCTGCGCTGCGCTGAGCCTTGTTCCAATTTTCAATCAAACGAGCCCTGCTGTGCACTCTTCCTCGTAGCCTGGATGAAGTGCAACGGAATCCGGGAACACTTTAAAGCAAACCCCGGATTCCGCAGGCTGCATCCAGGCTACGGTCGCCGGCCAGCTCTCGGTCTCTGGTTTTGATCGTTCCCACGCTCCAGCGTCCCGTTTTCCGCTTCCCTCCACACCCCCACGCCAACCCAAACAACCCGCAGCCAAGCGCCATGCGTGCAGCCTGTCATCTCGACCGCACGGGAGAGATCTCAGGCCGTTGCGAGATTTCTCGCGGTGCTCGTCGACAAACAGACGCGCGTCACGTGTGAAAGAGCAATGGCATGAGGCCGGCGTTTGCCGCGTCGGCGCAATTAAGATCGCGTGCGCTCCTTGATCAGGGCGGCGATTTCCTCGCTGAGGCGGTCTATGTTCTGTCGCTGCGCCTTGACCCAGGCGTCATGGCTTGCGTCTGCGGGGCGGCCGCTGCATCGGCTGAGTCGGGAGAGCGGCGCGCGTTTTCCCTTGGGATCGATCAGGGTCCAGCGGACCGACAGGGTGACCTCTTGGCCCAGTTCGCCGTTCATGGCAAGCACGTCCAGCGCGACCTGAAAGGTTGGTTCGATGCGCTGATCGCCGGGATACAGATACACCTGTTCGGTCCCAAGCCTGCCGGCGAGCCGTTCAACCAGGGCGCGGGCGAGTTCCCGGTCGACCTCGCCCGCCCAGCGATGATACTCGCTGAGCTGGTAGCGGCCATCGGTCCCGCCGGTGGCGATGTTGGTTTTTTGCAGGACGTCGGGGATGTTGATCGGGCCAACGCTCAGGACCAATTGCTCGTGACGCGGCGCGGCGGTCGCGGCGGCGTCCGTCTCCAGCAGGCTGTAGTAGACGACTTGGGGCGAGGCGCCGGTGCAGGCCGTCAAGGCTGCGCCAAGCAAAGCAATCAGCACGGCGCAACGTAGGGATGAAATCGACTTACTCATTCTTTTTTGTCTCCTTGCCGAAGATGACCGACTGCGGCCGAAGTTCCAGGGTGTCCGCCAGTTCGCGAAACGAGCGGAGCGTCTGGTTCAGTTCTTCCAGGGTTTTGCGGGCGTTGTAATTCAACGGCGAATCCTTGCCCACGCTTTGTTGCAATTCAACCAAGGTTTTCTGCAGTTCCGCGAGCGTCGCCTGCACCTGCGGAGCCGTTTCTTTGTCGAGTTTTCCCGCCAATCCGCCAAACCCGTTCACGGTGTTGCGCGTCTCCTTGAGCGTCTGTTGCAGCTCCGCGCCAATCTGGTCGAACTGAACCTTTTCGAGGTTGGTGATGATTCTGCTCAAGCTTTCCTGCAATTTTTCAAACGAACCGGGAATGGTCGGGATCACCCGGAAGTCTCCATGACGGGAAAGGGTGGCCTTGGGAGCGTCCGGGGCGAAGACCATGTTGGGCTCTTCGACGAATCAAGTGGATTTGAGTAAATTCTGTATCGGTGCGGCCAGCAGGTAGATGATGCTGATAAAGGTGTCGTCGTTTCTATATCCCCTGGCCCTGCATTTGGCCGCCTGGAAGATACCGTTGAGTGCTTCGATTCGGGCGTTGTTGTGCCCCGAGATCCAGCGGGCGCAAATGGCCTCGCGGTGTTTCTCGATTGTTCGCAGGGCTTTGCGGACCGGCTTGAGGAGATCAATATCGTCGGTCAGTGATCGGGCGACATTGAGAAACGTGGTCAACCGCCATTTGGCGCCTCTGACGGTAGTCGCTTGGCGCACCCAGCGAAGCATTTCCTTGATTCGCCATGCCTTGGAGGTGTGCAGATCCATGCTCATCAGTTCTGCCAGCGCGTCGATCTGCTTCTCC